>Ga0206127_1002378_pt1 | contig 18780 bp, 15 predicted proteins | sample Helgoland_Spring_6_FD_148646 | JGI IMG/M metagenome (GOLD analysis project Ga0206127, IMG submission 148646) | Pelagic subsurface seawater microbial communities from Kabeltonne, Helgoland, North Sea - Helgoland_Spring_Bloom_20160419_1 | ecosystem: Environmental > Aquatic > Marine > Epipelagic ...
CCACATTACCGTATCACCGCAACACAGCATCACCAATACACCGCATCACCAATACGCCGTATCACCGAATGACCGCATCACAGAATCACAGTATAACCTCATCACCGCATCACCTTATCACTGCTATCACTGCCGCCCTACAGGCTGGTAAAGCCATTCTAAAAATTTACCATTCTGGAGCCTTTGATATAGAGTTAAAAGGAGACAACTCTCCTTTAACTAGGGCAGATACCGCATCTCATGATGTTATTATGTCTTACTTAGAGGCTACAGATATCCCAGTACTCTCTGAAGAGGGCAGAGACATCTCATACCAGGAGCGTAAGGCCTGGAAGCAGCTCTGGATTGTAGACCCTATAGATGGCACTAAAGAATTCATAAAGCGCAATGGAGAGTTTACAGTGAATATAGCTCTTATAGAAAATAAAAAACCTCTCATTGGCGTTATTTTTGTACCAGTGACTGGAGAGCTGTATTTTTCTACTAAAGAATTCGGCGCTTTTAAAGCAGCGGTTAATCTAGAAGATTATGATCTCGATGCTTTACTTTCAAAGGGCAATAAATTACCTTTGCAAAGAAAAGACAACACCTTTACCATCGTGGCCAGTAGATCTCACATGTCTGCAGAGACAGGGGAGTATATACAGCAAATGCGAGACATCCATGGAGAGGTAAAATTAATTTCTAAAGGAAGCTCTTTAAAACTATGTATGGTGGCAGAAGGCGCTGCCAATTGTTACCCCCGTTTTGCACCTACTATGGAGTGGGATACTGCAGCAGGGCATGCTATTTGTGAGCATGCGGGGTTTAAGGTTATAGATTGGGACACCAAGAAAAATATGCTGTATAACAGAGCAGAGTTGTTAAATAATTGGTTTTTAGTAAAATAAATATGAAGAAGATATTAATTGTATTTGGCACTCGCCCTGAAGCTATTAAAATGGCTCCACTGGTTAAAGAATTTCAAAGGCATCCAGACGTTTTTGAAACAAAAGTGTGTGTAACCGCTCAGCATAGAGAAATGCTTGATCAGGTATTAGATTTTTTTGAAATCAAACCTGATTATGATCTAGATTTAATGAAACCAGGTCAAAATTTGTATGGTCTTACCGCAGACATTATAACAAATTTAAAACCTGTTCTTGAGGGTTTTAAGCCAGATTATGTTTTTGTTCATGGAGATACCACAACTACCATGGCAGGATCTATAGCCTCTTTTTATAGTGGAGCTAAGGTTTGTCATGTAGAGGCAGGACTAAGAACTCATAATAAATTATCGCCTTTTCCAGAAGAAATTAATAGACAAATAACGGGCAGAGTTTGTGATTATCATTTTGCACCAACTACTACTTCTAAAGAAAACTTACTTAAAGAGAATATCCAAGAAGATACTATATTAGTTACTGGAAATACTGTTATTGACGCCCTTTTGGATAGTGTAGAAAGAGTTAACCAAGAACCAAGTGTGCTCATAAAACAATTGTCAACTACTTTGGGTGACAAAGAATTGATTTTAGTTACTGGGCACCGAAGAGAAAATCATGGTGATGGTTTTATAAGGATATGTGAAGCGCTAAAAGAAATAGCACTAGACAATACAGACCGCTTAATTGTGTACCCAGTCCACTTAAACCCTAAGGTTCAAGAACCAGTAAAGCGCATTTTAACAGATGTAGCTAATGTGTTGCTTATAGACCCACTAGCGTATCAAGATTTTATTTGGATGATGAACCGTTCCAAAATAATTATCACAGATAGTGGCGGGGTACAGGAAGAAGCACCTAGTCTAGGTAAGCCAGTACTGGTTATGCGTGATACGACTGAGCGCCCTGAGGCAGTTGATGCTGGGACAGTAATTTTAGTAGGCACAGATAAAAATTTGATTGTGTCTGAGACATTAGATCTTTTAAATAATAAAACTCTTTTTGAAACTATGAGTAAGCTTCACAATCCTTATGGAGACGGTAAAGCGTGTAAGCGCATTGTCAATTTTATAAGACATCTTGCATAATTATAAAATAGTTTAGAATTTTAAATTAAATTAATGGAACAACCAGAAGTAGTAATGATTGGGTTAGGATATATAGGCCTGCCAACAGCAGCACTCATTGCATCTAATAATGTAAAAGTACACGGTGTAGATATTAACCCTAAGGTGGTAGATACAATTAATAGAGGAGAGATTCATATCATTGAGCCCTCTTTAGATATAGCAGTTGCATCTGCTGTTAAAAACGGCTATTTAAAAGCTGCTACAACACCTGTTGAGGCCAACACCTATATTATTGTTGTACCAACCCCTTTTAAAGGGAAAAACGAGCCAGATATCTCTTTTGTTGAGGCAGCTACAAAGGCTGTTATACCTTTGTTAAAGGCCGGAGATTTATACATCATCGAGTCTACCTCTCCAATAGGTACCACAGAAAAAATGATGGACCTTATTTATAGCTCACGTCCAGAACTAACAAATAAAGTACACATTGCTTATTGCCCAGAACGCGTATTACCAGGAAACGTAATGCATGAACTTGTGCATAACGATCGTGTAATTGGTGGGGTAAATAAAGCTTCTACTCAAAAAGCTATTGCTTTTTATAATAAATACGTAAAAGGAGAGTTGCATGCTACCAATGCCAAGACTGCAGAGATGTGTAAACTGGTAGAGAATTCTTCCAGAGATGTACAAATTGCATTTGCGAACGAACTTTCATTAATCTGTGACAAGGCAGACATCAACGTATGGGAACTCATCAATCTAGCTAACAAACACCCAAGAGTAAATATCTTACAGCCTGGCTGTGGGGTCGGTGGGCATTGTATAGCAGTAGACCCTTACTTTATCGTCTCAGACTACCCAATGGAATCTAAAATAATAGGTACAGCTAGAGAGGTAAATAACTATAAGTCGTTTTGGTGTGCAGAAAAAATACAAACGGAGAAACTTAAGTTTGAACTTAAGCATGGCAGGAAACCAAAAGTGGCACTCATGGGTCTGGCCTTTAAACCAAATATTGATGATTTGCGTGAATCTCCAGCCAAGTATATTGCTCAAAAAGTATTACAAAACGATAGTAATGGAGACTACTTTATTGTAGAGCCAAACATCAAAGAGCATAATGTGTTTAAACTCACCAATTATAAAACTGCAGCAGAAAAAGCAGATATTATCGCTTTTTTAGTGGCTCATGATGAGTTTAAAGATATTGAAATAGCAGATGATAAAGTGGTGTTAGATTTTTGTGGTGTGCTTAGTGTTTAGGTTAATAAACTTATAATAAATACATGAAATGATTATTTATGCAATTATACCAGCAAGAAGTGGATCTAAAGGCTTGGTTGACAAAAATATAAAACAAATTGGAGGTAAACCTTTATTGGCGCACTCAATAGAATTTGCAAATAAATTAAAAGTAGATAGAGTATTTTGCAGCACAGACTCTGCTATATATGCCGAAATAGCAAAAAAATATGGAGCTGAAGTACCTTTTTTAAGAAGCCCTGAAGCTTCATCATCAAATGCAATGGAGCAAGATATTTTAAAAGATTTATATGATTGTTTTGAAAAAGAAAACATACCACAACCTGACATTTTAGTTTGGTTGCGGCCTACTTTTGTTTTTAGAAATTTCAATGATGTAACTAAATGTATAAATTTATTAAAAGAGGATTCTACTTTAACTTCTGCAAGAACTGTATGTGAAAGTGAATCACGACTGTATAAAGAAGATGAAGGGATTTTAAAGCCTATGTTTGAAGACAATGGGAAATCTATGATTCGTCGACAAGATATTATTAGGCAATACAAAGTCTTTTCTACGGATGTTTTTCGTTCAGACAAGAAAAACATTTCAGATTCCTTTTTAGGAAATAGAGTTGCAGCTATTATTACAAATAAATTATGTGGCTTGGACATTGATGATGAAATAGATTTCAAAATCGTTCAAAGCATTTTAACAAATAATCAACAAATAATTAATGAAAATACTTAAAAATATACGGCCGATTATAGAACGAGAGCTACAAACAATTATTTCTAAACGTGGAAAGAAGACAATGAAACCAGATAATAGTTATGTTTCTGAAGGGGATTTACACATGGACAAACTTGTAGCTGATTTCGTGAAAGAAAATTATACTTCGGTCCAATTAGTATCTGAAGAAAGTTCAAAAATTCATGACATAGACTTATCTTTGAGTGAATATGTCATTACTGTAGACCCAATTGATGGTACCGAAAATTTTGTTTCCGGTCTTAAAGAATGGGGTATTGGTATTTCTGTCTATCGAAATGGTGAACATTATGAATCAATGTTGGGATTACCGGAATTGAAGGAATACATCTTTACTGGAGAAAAAATTGAACGGTTTGAATCTCGTATCCATGGTTTATCATCTTCACTAACGAAAGAGGAGTTGGTGAAAATTGAAGAAGGATTTGAATATAGAATTATTGGATGTTGCATGTATAACATGGCACAAGTGGTAAAAGGTTCATATGAAAAATTTTTTAATCCGAAAGGTGCTCACTCTTGGGATCTGTTACCTGGATTAAATTTGGCTTTAGAAAATAATTTATTAATAGAAGTAGAAAATAAAAAATACAATGGAGAATTTCTTCAACCTACTAAAAAATATCGTTTTAGCATCAGAAACGTTCGATAAAATTATAATTTTAGGAAAAGGCAGTACAGTAACATCTATCGATCCTTCAACCTATAAAAATAGTTTTATAATAAATATAAATGATTCTGAGCGAATTCAAAAAGGAAATTTATGTTTATTCAAAAATGCTTGGGTATTAGAATCTCTCAACGAAAACGGTTTCCAAGCACAAAATTATGTAACCGTTAACGAAACGATGGTCAATGCGAATTTTGCAAAAGACAAATTCAACTTTGTAGATTATAATAATATTTCTTTCGAAAGCTTTGATAGTCTCATAAGTGATTTTAATTCAAGAGATTTTTATCTTTCAGATTTCCTTGTGCTTTCTGCATTGAAAGTTGCTTATCTAATTTCTCAGATTAAAAATAAAAATCTAAAAGTTTACTTGTTAGGATTTGATTTTAAAATAACTGAAAAAAGCGTGATTAATGATTATTCGGGTCACGAATTAGAGTATAAGAATATACTTTTTTTAACGCAAAAAGCATATTTAAAATTTATAAAGAAATATATTAATGATACAGGAAGTAACGAAATAATACATGTTGGAAGCACCGAGATCAGTGATATTTCTATTGATCAGTATAATAAAACATTCTCAGAGAGGAAAGCTAAAACCAATAAGACTTTTGATATGCAATCTGCATATGATGATTTGATTAATCGAGTCAAGAAAGAAAATTATGTAATTGTAGTGGCGGAGTTAACCAATAATCATTTAGGGGACGAAGAAAGGTTGCGAAAGATGATTCGTTTGGCAAAAGAGGCAGGTGCTGATATGATAAAAGTTCAAAAACGTGAGGTTGATTCTTTTTATTCTAAAGATGAATTAAAATCTCCATATACTTCTCCTTTTGGAATTACCTTAAAAGATTATCGATCAGGAGTGGAATTAACAGAACATTTATTTAGTGTTTTAATTGAGGAATGTAATGCACATCAGATTATTTGGTTTGCCTCAGTTTTAGATTATCCATCATTAAAATTTATAGAACGATTCGATCCGGTTTTGGTGAAACTGCCGTCTACAATTTCAAATCACAAGAGTTATATAAAGAAAGTAGCTAAAGAATTTAGCGGTGACGTTGTCGTTTCAACAGGTTTTACCGATAAGGATTATGAATCATTCGTTTTAGATACTTTTTTACCGGGCAGAAACTTATTTTTATTACAATGCACATCAAGTTATCCTGCTCCACCAGAAGCGTGTCAAATTGGTGTTGTTCGTCATTACGAAGAAATATCGATTGTTAAAAACCTTTCAGGTTTAATACCGGGATATTCGAGTCATGATATTGGAAATATAGGAAGTATGTTGGCTGTTGCTGCGGGAGCAAAAATGATAGAAAAACATGTGAAATTAGGTAATATGGATTGGGTTCATTTTGATGGTGTTGCCTTAGACCTATTGGATAATACTTTTGGAGATTTTGTAAGCGCAGTGCGAAAAGCAGAATTGTTGACTGGGTCAAAAACAAAACAAATACATCATCAAGAGCATCACAAGTATAAAGTTCATACAAAATAATTGATTTGGAAATAAAATCAAAAGCAATTTTTAAAAGTGATTTAAGTAAGTCCATTTCTTCTGGATACTTACTGTTTTTTATAAATAATATTGTTGCTCTTTTTCTAACTCCTTATATGTTACAATTCATTTCTAAAGAAGAATATGGCTTGTATATTTTATGTGTTGATTTTTTAGCATGGGTTAGTTTTATGGAGTTTGGAACTAACAAAGTAGTCGAATCAAAAGCAGGACATTTAATAGCAAATAAAGACGATGATGGATTGAATAAAACTTTTAATGCTTCTTTTTTCTTTCAGATTATTGTTGCGGCATTTATCTTTCCGTTTTTCTATTTTCTTTTAAATTCAGGAATTAAGGAAAATCAAATTCAGCATGTTGAAATTATTATCATACTATTTTCTGTATCCGCAGCTCTTTCAGTATTTAAAAATTTATACTCTGCCATAATAATCTCTAGTAAAAAAGTTCATTTAGATAATAAAATCAAACTTTTTAATAACATTTTGAACTATGCTTTGATCTTATTGCTAGTACCATACATTGGAGTTGCAGGCCTAGCTGTCATTAACGTGCTTACAGTCATTTTATTAATAGTGAGAAGTAAATATCGTGTTGATAGTTTATTTCCTAAAATACAGGTAAAAACAGCTTTTTTTGAAAAAGAAGAACTTAAGAGCTTGTTTTCAATGGGCATGTATTTCTCATTAGGTAGTATTGCAACATTACTATTAATGAAGATAGATAGCTATATTATTAGTATTGATTTTGGATTCGAGCAAGTAGCATTTTTTTACATTACAATAAAACTTTTTCTTCTTACTCAAAAAATATTTCAAATGTTTTTAAATAATTTAAGGCCTTATGTTGCTCAATTATATGGGGGGAATGAATATGATAAAATCCATAGCTTATATTGCATAATCACTCCAATTTCCTTTGCTTTATTAGCATTTAGCATTTCTGTTGGTATGTTGATTAATAAATTATTTGTTTCAATCTGGGTTGGTGACAGTTTCTTCCTTTCAACAGAATTTAGTGTGCTTTTTGGGTTTTGGATTCTTCTAGAAACCCATACCTTAACTGCAAGGTTAATATTGATACCATCTCTTTATAAGATCAAAAGCCTTGCAATCATGAGGTTAATCGAAGCAGGTGTAAGAATTATTTTTATTATGATTTTTATAAAATTGTTAGGAATAAATTCTTTGCCTATTAGCTCGATAATCGCTTGTTTATTTTTGGGAGTTATCTTTTTTAGCTTTCAAATGAAAAAGTATTTTTTTGATCACGAAGTTAATTTTTCTTCAAATTTTGTCTTCTTCCCAATCATTCTATCAATTATTATCATTGCATTATATTTTATGAACAGCATCTATCTATTCCCTTATATCCTACTAATATGTTCTATCTTTATTGGCGTTGCAACAATTATAAAAAGTTGGAAGGAATTTAAAACTCTTAAATTTCTAATTAAGTAAGATATGAAAAAACCAAAGATTGCCATATTACTTGAATTCGGTTTTCATGAAATTAAAAAATATATTCATAGCGGTTTTGCTATTGAGCTTAGTAAAGAGTTTGATATAGTATGGTTTGCCATGGATAAAGGAAGTAAAGAATTTCATGATTACTTTACTTCTACAGGATTTCCATTGGTTTATTTTGAAGAAAAAGATTTTAATAAAGAACCAACTTTTATAGAGAAATATAATCAAATTGTCCGTAGAAACTGGATAGCGAATAAAAGTCTTGGTGGGTTTCACAATCACAGCTATGTAAGGAGGAAGAGTATTAAAACGGCCTTTTATGGCAATTCCCTGGCTAAATTCATTTTAGAAAAACTTACTATTAAGAATGTTCAAAAGAAATACATTACCAAAGTAATGAATGAGAAGATTATAGAGAAAAATATTGACATACTCTTTCTTACAGGATATAACTCGTGCTTTTCCAAGAGCTTTGCTGCTACAGGCATTAAAATGAATAAGGAAGTCCATTATTTGACCAACAGTTGGAAAGACTTGTTTATCAATAACTTTATTCCTTTCACCTTATTTTCAACCATTTTTGTATGGTCTGAACAAATGATTAAGGATTTCAAATATCACATGCCTTATTTGAAAAAGTCAAATTTTGTAATTTCTGGTAACCCAACTTTTGATATTCTAATAGGAGTAAAGCCTTTCCAAAATAGAGAATTTTACGCTGAGAAATATGGATTGCCAGTTAATTCTAAATGGCTCTTGTATACTATGATGCCAGTAGGTTTGGTTATAGATGAAATTGACACCATCCAATTTGTTGCTCAAGAATTAATAAAGAAACATTCAGAAGAAGAATACACAATAATTGTCCGAAAAAACCCAACTCACTCTGTAGAGGATTTCAATGAGTTATCTCTTCCTGAAAATATGAGTATAGCCGATCACTATTGTTCTTATGAGAAGGAGAAAGATATGATTGTTCAATCGGTTGAGGGAGAAAATGAATGGATTGATTTATTACAGCATTCAGAGTTGAACCTGAGTGCACCATCAACTGTTACGCTAGAATTTATAGCACTTAACAAGAGTGTTATCAACATCGAATTTAATTCCGAAAATGAAGTAGATCCAAGGGTGCTTCAGTTTTTCGAAGCAGGATTTTACAAACCCCTTTTCAAAAACGGAGAGGCAATTCGAGTTAAAAACTCCGATTCGTTAATAACTAACTTGGACAACAGGAGCTCTGGAAAAGGAAACGAAAAACACACTAGCGACTTAAAATCAAAGGCAAGCAACATTATACTAGAATCTCTAATTAAATCTCATAAGGTATAATGAAGATACTCTATATGTGTAATGAATTTCCTCCAAAGCATTCTGGCGGTATCGGCATGTTCACAAAGTTAATGGCGGAGAAACTTGTTGAACAAGGACATGACGTTGTCGTTTTCGGTTATGGAAAAGACCAAACAGAAACCATCAAGAAAGAACAAGGGGTAACAGTAATAAGATTAGTTGAACCGAAATACGGCAAAAATCCAATTATCAATTTTGGAAAAACTCTTATTGAAAGGAATAAATATTTCAAAAGACTGAAGGTTCAAACGAACCAATCAAAACCCGATTTAATTGAGTCATATGACTGGTCAGGGCCGCTTCTTTTCAAAATCAAAGGTGTAAAGTTGATTGTTCGTCTTCATGGTAGTAACACAGCCAATAATGACTACATGAGCAAGAAACGTAGTTCATTATTCACTATTATTGAAAAACGTGCGCTTAAAATTGCAGATAGAATTGTTTCGGTTTCAGATCATGTAGCGGAGCAAACAAAGAAGTCTTTTAATATGGATTTCGAGTATCAAACTATATATAATGGCGTAGATTTAAATAAGTTTAAAGACTTAAAATTAACAAGAGACCTCAACAAAATTGTATTTGTAGGACGCATGCATGATTATAAAGGATTCAAGGAATTGTTTGCTGCCTTTAATACTGTTTTCGCAACAAATGACAGTGTTCATTTTGACATCATTTGTTCCATTATCGAGTCATATAAGGACAAAATAATGACTCTTGTGAATAAAAAATATCATGATCGGATACATTTTATTGGTAGGGTGGAAAACTCTTTTTTACCAAAAAAATATAGTGAAGCAAATCTTTCTATTCTGCCTTCTCTGACGGAGGCATTCCCTATCATACCATTAGAGTCTATGTCTTGTGGCACACCGGTAATAATGTCGAATCAGTTTAGTTCAAGAGAAATAATTGAGGACGGGCAAGACGGATTTCTCGTGAATGTTTTGAATCCGACTGAACTTGCAGAGGGGATATTAAATGCCATTTCGAACCAAGATAGAATTGAATCAATGCGCCCGAAGGTTATTGATAAAATTTTAAGTCATTTTGAAATCGACAGAATTGTTCGGGAAAATATAAAGTATTACGAATCAATTTAGTCCAAATTATGAAGTTCTCTGTAATCATATGCACATGCAATCGGCACGAGAAAGTCATGGAATTGGTCAATCAATTGCTAGGTTTCGAAAAAGATAACGTTGAAATAGTTATAGTGGATTCTTCGGATCAAGATAACCCTAATGTTAAGCCTAGTAAGACCCTATTATATCACCGGACTAGTCATAAAAACCAACCTTTCCAGCGCTTTTTGGGTTTCAACTTGTCTACTTCTAATTACATATTGTATCTAGACGACGACATGGAGATTGTTCATGATGTCATTTTTGAAAAGTTAGAAAAGTATATCGAACAATATGACCCTGCTGGATTCGCCTTGAAATTTGTTGAAGTACATAAAAACACATCGCTTGCCGTAGTTCCCAAGAGTGAAATATTTGATAAAATGTCATTGCTAAAAAAAATCAAAAATAGGTTTACGGGTTTAACTGATTTGCCACAAGGAAAACTTGGAATGAATGGTAATAAAGGAAAACAACCTATCGGAGTTGGCATTACAGAGATCATTAGTGGCGGTGCATTTCTTGTGAAAAGAAATGCGATGTATAAAAACTTCAATTTTCAAATGTACGACCTATACAATGAGAAGTTTGGTAAAGGTGAAGATGCCATAACAGGGTTTACGATTTCAAAACAAGGGACGTTATATTCTGTCCCTGAAACATTATTTAAGCACAACGACCAACAGAACAGCTCTTATTCTTCCAATCTGGAAAGTTTCGGAGCTAGAGTCATGTTCTCACGACTGTATTTGTCATTAGAAAAAACGCGATTAGATGAAAGTTCTTTCCTTCTGGCGAGGATTGCCTACCATTGGTTTGCTTTATGGCGCATACTGGGATTGGCATTAAATTTTTTAAAGAATCGTTCTGAAAAACGTAAGTCCATGCTCCGTGGAGCATGGAAAGGATGGATAAAAAGTATTACATTCAAATTTAATTCTCAACTTACAAGAAACTCCTATTGGGTAAATGAAATGCAAAAAGAAATGAAAACACAAAAAAACAAATGAATATGTTAGTAAAAAATTCTCTATTGAAGCCATTTTCTAGACGTATTCAGTTTGGGTTAAATATGTTTGTTCTGTTTTTAGCCTTTCCAGCATTTTCCGTACTAGGAAACTCTATTACATTTTACCTATTTTTAGATTTAATACTACGGGTTGGAATCAAGAAAAACATAAATTATAAAGGCCCTTATTTGTTTCTTGCTTTTTTAACTGTTGGTTTTATATCATCAATATTCACCCCTGTGGTTGATAGGCATCAAGGATTTTTTTCAGCAGTTTTAATTCTTATTCAGTTCATATATTGGATTACTTTGGCGTTATTCTTAATTAAAAATTATTCTCGGATAAACTTAATTGAACTCAGTAAATGGATGTTTATAGGAACTCTAATTTATATTTTTGTTTTTTTTATTTTCCCTTTCAACTTTGAATTGGGGTTTGCTTCAATTGAATTTAAACCAGGCAGAAATGCATTGGTGTTTAATTTACTGAGCTCAATCCCCCTCTCGTTTTATTATATCCTCAAACGTTGGGGTAAAAAAGGAGTATTAATTGGTTTATTCTTTTTCTTATTAGTTATGTTATCCACCAATGGGAGGGCTGGGGCCATCATATTTTTGATAGAGGCCCTTTTGATTATTGGTATAGTATATATCAAGGTTCAAAAAAACTTTCGTCTTATACTTATAATGTTATGTGCTGTTTTTGTATTCTCTCAAACAGACAGTTATCAAGTACAAATGCAAATCTTATCTTATCAGGTTGATAAGGTAAATCCAAGACTTGGCGCCCTTCTTCGTTCGGGTGACGATGGATCGTTGAAACGGGATAAATCTTGGTTACAACGAAAATTGATGATTTCGAAGGGGAAAGAAATTTTCGCCAAGCACCCGTTTATTGGTATAGGCCCAATGAACTTTAAGTATTATGACTCTAAATTAGAAGAATATTCCAATTTTGATTTTTTACAAGGGAACTCTCGGGAGCTATATAATAGCCGTTCAGCTCATAACTCATACATTCAAGTTTTAACAGAATTCGGGCTATTTGGTTTTATCTTTTTTCTAGTTATTCTTTTTCGCCCAATATATTTATTTTGGCGAAATTTTATGAGTGCAACTCTTAATATGGAGCATTTGCCAATTGTTTGTCTAGTTGGGATTTCCATTCATTTCTATGCTATCTCTGCTTTTACAGGAGCTATTCCATGGTTTGTTATTGGTATGAGTTGGGCACTACTTAATAAAAACAGTAAGAAAAAAACAACATGAAATTAGCGTTCTATTATCATATTCCAGTTGCTGCAAAAGAGGGAGAGCTTTTCCTTCCAGGATATATAGGCGTTTTTGTAGATGAGCTTGCTAGAAATTTAGATAAGCTTTATCTTGTAATGCATGAAGCTACAGGTCGTGAATATGAAGAAGCCGATTACCAACTTGAGTGTTCAAATATTACATTTGTTAATTTGGGATCAAAAACTCCAAGCTGGCAACGTAGTTTGATGCCAGGAAAAGTACTTAGAGCAAAAATGCGAGAAATTGAATCCTGTAATGCTTTTTTAGTGCGATCTCCATCTCCCTTAGCCCCATATTTCCATAAATATATAAAAAATCCCAAATTGTTTTTTCTTATCGTTGGCGATTATGCAGAAGGTGCAAAACAGATCGGAACGAAAGGCTTGAAAAATAAGTTATTGTATATGTATTTCCAGCATAACGATATGAAGTTTAGAAAACGTCTTCCGAAAACTGATATTTTTGTCAATTCACCTGAACTTTTTGAAAAATATAAAAACAAATCAAAATCCATAGAGCTTGTCAAAACAACAACTTTACGTGAAGAAGATTTTTATAAAAAAGCTAGTACCGCTTTTCAAGATCCCATTCGATTACTTTTTACGGGAAGGATTGAACCAACAAAAGGGTTAATTGAATTGTTTGAAGCAGGTAAAAGATTGATTGATACTGGAAAAGATATTCAGATTGATATAGTAGGATGGGAAAACAATCCTGAGAAACCATTTGAGAAAAAGTTAATTTCTTACGCTGAATCATTAGGAATCAGTAACAATATTACATTTCATGGGAAAAAAAAATTAGGACCAGATTTGAATCAATATTATCGCAATTCTGATATTTATGTCCTTCCTTCTTATCATGAAGGCTTTCCTAGAACAATTTGGGAGGCAATGTCTAATAGTCTTCCTGTTATTGCAACTAATGTTGGAGGAATTCCTTTTTTCCTTAAATCAAAAAAGCATGCCATTCTAATTGAACCTAAAAATTCAAATTCTATTGCAAAAGCTATTGAATTATTGATAAATGATGATAATCTTAGAGAAAAGATAATATCTAACGGATATGATCTATCTAAAAGCAATTCATTAAAATTGCAAACAAAAAAATTAGTAAATCTAATTTCTCAACTTACTTTTAAAAAAAATATAAAAAAATTATAATGGTAAATATTTTATATTTCGGAAACAAAACCTCTGCTTTTAAATCATCAAAAAGTGTACTAGAAACATTAGAGCCTTTATTTGGAGATTTTGCAAACGTAAGCTCTGCATCAAACAAAAAAAACAAATTGTTGCGGTTATTATCAATGATTTTATTGTTTTTTATGAAATTTCGCAGTACAGATTATATATTAATCGATGTCTATTCCACAAAAGCCTATATTTATACTATTATAATTTCATTCTTATCAAATATTTTTAAAAAAAAATACATACTAATTCTTCATGGAGGTGATTTACCAAAACGATTTATAAATAATGAAAAGAAAATGAAAAAATTATTTATAAAGGCTTATTCAATAGTTGCACCATCTAATTATCTAAAAGAGTTCTTTGTAAAAAAAGGGGTACCAGTTACTTATATTCCCAATATAATTGAGTTGAAAAACTACCAATTTAAAGCCAGAACATCATTTAGTCCTAACTTCATTAGTATAAGAGGATTTGACACTCCTTATAATCCATTGATGATTTTAAAATCAATGTCAATCCTAAAGACTGATTTTCCTAATTTTAAACTTTACTTCATAGGAGATGAAACGGACACAAATTTTGATGAAATCACAAAATATATTGATAAAAATTCTCTTTCAGAAAATATTTATATACTACCAAGAATGTCAAAAAAAGAATGGACTAAATTATCAGAGAAAGTAGATTTTATGATTTCTACACCAATAATTGACAATACACCAGTAAGTGTTATTGAAGGAATGGCTTTAGGTTTGGTAGTAATCTCTACTAAAGTTGGGGGAATCCCTTATCTTATTGAAGAAGATATTAATGGAGTTTTAATTGATTCAAATGACCATCTTGGACTTGCTAATTCACTAAAAATGTTGTTGTTTGATGATAATCGTTGCAAAGAAATTGCAATAAATGGCAGAAAAAAAGCAAGATCTTTTGATTGGAATTTCATTAAAAAGGATTGGGAAAAATTACTTTCTAAAAACAAATAATATGTACAAGCCACTGTTACATTAACCGGTGCAATACCAAATACTGAGTTATATGAATATTATCAATCACATCAAGTTTTTCTGAACACAACACAATATGAAAGTTTTGGCGTCTGCATTACTGAAGCAGCTTCATGCGGGATTCCGATTATTAGTAATAATGTTGTTGAAATTTCGTTTTTATGGGAAAATGAGACTAATTGTCTACTAGTAGAAAAGAATTCGATTGAAGAATTTAGCAATTATATAAAAAGAGTTTTTAATGAGTCAGAGTTAAGTATAAAACTCTCCAAAAAAGCCAAGACTAATATTGAAAAATTCAAATTACCAAAAATTATTCTTAAATGGAAAGAACTATTTCAAAAAATATAAAAAATAAGTATGAATTCGTTTTTTAAATTTCTATTTGTTATCCGTGGTTATCCGATGAAAAAAGCAGATGAACAGTTGAAGTTCATCCATAGTTTGCCCGATGAAAAAAGAAGTGTCTATCAAATGGAAAAAGCCTTTGAAATTTTTGAGTTTCACAAAGCCAATAATCCGCATTATAATAGTTGGCTAGGTAAAAATGCGAAATCTAAGATTTGGCAAGATATTCCGATTTTCACGAAAAAGGATTTACAAGTGCCCTTAGATAAAAGACTCTCCAAAGGTTACTCTAAGAAAAATGTATTTTTAAATCGCACATCAGGTTCTACTGGAGTGCCTTTGTATTTTTCTAAAGATAAATTTGCCCATGCTATTTCATGGGCTGTGGTAAATCATAGGTTTAGTCAGCATGGCATAAAGTACGGTTCAGATTTACAAGCTAGGTTCTATGGCATGCCTCTAGAAGGGCCAAAACACTATATTGAATTATTAAAAGATTTTTTAGCTAGAAGAGTTCGTTTTAAAGTAAATTCAATGGCTGTATCCGGAATGGATGAAATGTTAAATCAATTCAAAACAAAGCGGTTTGGTTATGCCAATGGGTATACAAGCAGTTTAGTATTGTTTGCGAAACATGCGATTGACAAGGGTATTTCAGTCAAGTCAATTTGTCCTTCTTTAAAAGTTGTCTTTCCAACATCAGAAGTTATGGATGAAAAGGATAGAAAAGTCATTGAGCAAGGATTCGGAGTGTCAGTTGTTAATGAATATGGTGCTGCCGAGGTTGACTTAATAGCATTCGATGATTTAGACCAAGATTGGATTGTTAATAACGAAACTTTATTTATTGAGTTATTAGATGAAAATAATCAACCCGTAGAGCCTGGTAAAGAAGGGCGGGTAATAATAACAAGTTTGTATAATAAGTCTATGCCATTTATCCGATATGAAGTTGGAGACTATGCAGTAGCCTCATCAAAAAGGAAAGGGTCGTATACTGTGCTAAATAAAGTTACTGGAAGAACTAATCAGATAATTGATTTACCTAGTGGTAATAGAGCTGGAGGGCTAACTTTTTATTATGTAGCAAAAGCTGTTTTATCAAAAGGTGGTATTATTACTGAGTTCCTTATTAAGCAGATTAAGAAGGATGAGTTTATTTTGGAATATGTCGCTAAAAGGGAGTTTAATGAGGATCAGAAAAAGGCCTTTAATACAGCTCTGGACAAATACCTTGAACCAGGTTTAAAGACACAATTCATTAAAAAAGAATTTATTAAACGCACAAAGTCCGGAAAATTAACGCATTTCATAAATATGATTGAATAATGAAGATATTATTTTTAACTGATAACTTTCCACCTGAAGTAAATGCTCCGGCTACAAGAACTTATGAGCATTCTTTGAAATGGATTAATATGGGATATAAGGTAACAGTTATAACGTGTTTTCCAAATTTTCCAAAGGGAAAAGTATTTGAAGGGTATACTAACAAATTATACCAAAAAGAGAATATTGATGGAATTACAGTAATCAGAGTTTGGTCTTATATTGCAGAAAATAATGGTTTTGTAAAGCGTATAATAGATTATATAAGTTATGCTTTAACCTCTTTCTTATTTGGTTTATTTATAAAAACAGATTTAATTATAGCTACGAGTCCACAGTTTTTTACAGCGATCTCAGGAAGAATGTTAAGTTTTTTCAAGAGAATTCCTTGGGTAATGGAGGTAAGAGATTTATGGCCAGATTCAATTGCCGCTGTTGGTTCAATGAATAAAAATTCAAAACCTTTTAGGATACTCAAAAAAATAGAACATCATTTATACCTTAGTGCATCCAAAATAGTAGCAGTCACTGATAGTTTTAAGAAATATATAATAAAAGAGCATCAAATTAAACCTGAAAAAGTAGGCGTATTTAAAAATGGGGTAATTACTAATAATTTAAAGAAGCAAAAACCAAATAATGTGATTACTTTAAAAGAATCTTTGGGTTTAAAAAATAAAATTATTATTTCTTATATGGGTACCCATGGGTTAGCTCATGGATTAGAATTTATTTTACAGAGTATATCTAAAATAAAAGATTCCAAGTATCATTTCTTATTTGTTGGTGATGGTGCTGAAAAACAAAATCTTTTAGAATATTCAAAAATGCTAGAGTCAAATAACTTTACTTTTTTAGAAAGTGTGTCTAAAAATGAAATACCTTTGTATCTTGGTATATCTGATTTCTCTTTGGTAAATTTAAAGAAATCAGATGAGTTTAAAAATGTAATCCCATCAAAGATATTTGAAAATATTGCAATGTATAAACCAATTTTATTGGGTGTTGAAGGTGAGTCTAAAAAATTAATTGATGACTATGAAGTTGGTGTTTGTTTTCAGCCAGAGAATGAAGAATCTTTTTTAAATGCAATTAAAGATATTCAAAAGTTAGATAGAGAGTCATTCAAAATTAATTGTAATACAATGTTAGCAGATTTTGATAGAAACAATATTGCCGAAAATTTGATTAAATTTATTGTTTAAAATTATAGATTATTCCATTCGATTTAAATACAGCAAAAAAAGTATATCTACTCTTTCAGGTTTAAAATGCTACAAACTTTTTTTTGATTTAAACAATCAGAAATTGACTAAACACATTATCTTTGTGAGATAAATTCCCAAAGCCAATAACAATGAATTTTAGACATTTTCTTTTAATATTTTCAGCATTTACAGTTCTACAATCCTGCGTTTCAAAAAAAGAGATGTTATATCTGCAAGATATAGCGTCTTTCAATAACACTGAGGTTACCTACAACAACCACACTATTCAAGTAGATGATATCTTAAAAATATCGGTAGGCGCACTCATGCCAGAGGCCGCGCTTCCTTATAATAATATTACTGGTGGTAGCGTTGTTGCCAATAACATTGATGTTATGAGGCTAGATGGTTATTTGGTCTCTCAAAATAGTACTATTAACTTCCCGGTACTGGGCGAGTTATCGGTAAAAAATAAAACCACTCAAGATCTTGAAAATTACATTAAAAAGCTCTTGGTAGATGGCGGCTATTTAATTAACCCTTCTGTAACCGTACGACTATTAAACGCTAAGGTTACTATTTTGGGGGAGGTACAACGGCCCGGCACCTTTTCCTTTACAGAAAATAATATTAGCCTGCTGCAAGCCCTTGGCCTAGCCGGTGATCTTACCATTAACGGTAGTAGAGAAGATGTGATGGTGTTAAGATATATAGACGGGCTGCAAACCACCCAGCGTATCAACTTAACCTCTGCAGGTTTTGTAGGCGGGCCTTACCAAATGGTAAAACCCAATGATGTAATTGTAATAAACCCAAACAGTGCCAAAGTTAAAACAGCCGGGTATGTAGGTAATATATCTGCTATACTCGGTATTGCCTCCATTTTATTAACATCTATCGTACTTTTAACAAGATAATGATGCAAGACAATTTAAACACTCAAAATTACCTACAAGAAGAAGATACTATAGATATTAAAAAAGAAATAGGCTATTACCTGTTTTTTTGGCCTTGGTTTATAGGCGCTATACTAGTGGCTGTTGTAGGGTCTTACCTGTATCTTAGAACTGCAGATAAGGTCTATGAGGCCTCTGCACAGTTACAAATTAAAAAAACAGAGAGTGATCCTACCTCATTTTTAACGGGAGGAGTGGAGCTTTTTGGCTTTGATAAGGTTAATGTAGAGAACGACATTGCAGTACTTACCTCTCAGCACATTTTAAGCCAAGT
>Ga0206127_1002379_pt1 | contig 18779 bp, 17 predicted proteins | sample Helgoland_Spring_6_FD_148646 | JGI IMG/M metagenome (GOLD analysis project Ga0206127, IMG submission 148646) | Pelagic subsurface seawater microbial communities from Kabeltonne, Helgoland, North Sea - Helgoland_Spring_Bloom_20160419_1 | ecosystem: Environmental > Aquatic > Marine > Epipelagic ...
GGTAAACTTTGATCTTTTTCTTCAGTAATACTCATGCCACTCTCAATGTTGCCGGTTACGATTATCGTTACCCAGCCGGCATAGTATCAAAAAACGGAAACACAGGTCAGAGCCCTTTTATCGCGTTTGACTGTTAAGCTGCTCAACAGCGATGGCTGCCCACAAAAACGGGGCATCTGCATCGCCTTCACCTGTGTTTTGCATTATCACCTCCAACTTGACTCTTCGTGAATTGTATTGGCAGTTGACGCATGCCCTATTTATTCATTAATAGCCGGTATTACCGGCTGTTATTATGAGCAAACATCGCTAAGATGAGTCTGTGATGCAGGATCCACTGCATAAAAGGGGATTCGATACATAACAACTGGGCAAATTCACACCGGCTTTTCGCGTTTCAAACGGGAGCACTAAAAATACTCCGCTAATTTGGGCGCTCGGCACTCGCAAGGAAAATATTTATGAGCAGCGACACGATTAGGCGCTTGCTTGGAACTAAGCTCCCCATTATCCAAGCTCCAATGGCCGGCGTGCAGGATAGCGCCTTGACCATTGCCGTCTGTCAGGCAGGTGGCTTAGGCTCTCTACCCTGTGGAATGCTGAATACTGATAATCTTGTGAATGAAATCAGACGCATTAAGGCCGCGACCAATGCTCCCTACAACCTTAATTTCATGTGTCATGATATGCCCGCCTATGATGAGAAAAAACACTCAGAATGGCAGGCCCAGTTAGCGCCATATTTTGATGAATTAGACACTGAGTATGACAAACGGGCCAAGAGCCCAAGTCGCTTGCCGTTTAATCATGCTGTCGCAGATGCTATCGAACCATTCAGTCCTGAATTTATTAGCTTTCATTACGGCCTACCCGACCCAGACTTACTGGCCCGCATAAAGCAGTGGGGAACGACGATTGTTTCATCAGCAACAACGGTTGACGAGGCTATTTGGTTAGAAGAAAGAGGGGCTGATGGGATCATTGCCCAAGGAATAGAAGCGGGAGGGCATCGTGGAATGTTTTTATCCGATGACATAAACACTCAGACACGTATGTCGGTGTTAGTGGCTCAACTTGCCAACAAGGTAAACCTACCAATTATTGCCGCCGGTGGTATCGGTAATAATCGAGACGTAAAGGCAGCGCTGTTACTAGGAGCAGACGGTGTACAAATTGGCACGGCTTACTTACTGTGCACCGAAGCCAAAACCTCGCAGCTACATCGTTTAGCAATTAAGAGTGACCGGTCTCAACATACTGCCCTCACCACTATTTTCTCGGGGAAGCCCGCACGAGGAATTGTTAATCGTGCGATGAAAGAGCTAGGCAACGTCAATCCTATGGTACCCGCTTTTCCCTACGCATCCATCGAAATGACGCAATTACGTTCGCATGCCGAAAAACGAAACTCTGATGATTTTTCACCACTATGGAGTGGTGAAAATACCTCGGGTTGCAAAGAGATTTCTGCGAGCGAGCTAACTACACAGCTCTCAGCTGGGTGCTAATATTGCGATCAAAATGACAGCATCACGACGGCCCTTTAACTCAGTAAAATGGCGGCCTCGTTTGAACGCCCTACATCAAATAACAAGAGGCCTAGATGCGGGCTGACATAATCAAGGTGTTTATATTTTGACCGGAGTTATCCAAGTTTAAGCTGGGGATCTCATAAACTGTTGAGCAATCATTTTTGTCCTTTCGTTGTTATTATGGACTAAGCGGCCTTTGGGGAATTATCTTCGAAGGAAATGTTAAAGGAGCTGTGTGTGAAATATTCTCTTAATGGAATGTTAGCTGGCGCGTTATTCAGTGTCATTGTGAGTTCACTGTTGACTGGCTGTGCCGGAAAACCTGAACAGCCGGCCAATGTTACCAGTGCGCGCGCCGAATTAGCGGCATGCCCTGCATCACCAAACTGTGTAAGCACCGAGGAACAGTCCGCTATTCACCGCTTAGACGCACCCACGCTGAAGGTATCACCAGAGCAAGCATGGCCCGCCGTTATTGCCGCCGTAGCAGCACTACCGCGAGCCACACTGACCTACCAAAATCAGTACCATCTTCGCGCAGAATTTCGCAGCTGGTTGTTTCGTTTTACTGATGATGTTGAAATCTATGTCGATACCGTCAACAATCGCCTGGCTATGAGATCGGCATCGCGCTTTGGGTATTCTGACTTAGGAGTAAATGCTCGAAGACTAGAGAACCTGATAACAGAGCTCAGGTCTCAAGGCATTATTGAGTAGGCACTTTTTGAAACAGAACTGATACTATTTATCGCATGTGCAAGCCGTGTAAATTGCAATGGATTTATCTGAGTCTAAAAATACTGGGGTTTATGCAGGCCTTGCACCCGCACTAATCAACTTTTTTGACAACACCGAGAGCGCTCTACAGCTTCGACAAGATTTGTTAATTAACTAATATAACGTGATTATCATTATTTCATGACGTCTAAGACCAGCCGCCTCGATCGTTTCATTAGCCAGAACAGTGTTTATTCGCTGTCGGATACGCGTCGCCTCCTTGCTCAACAACGAATTTTTGTCGATGGCCATTTAGCCTATTCAATTCAACAACAGGTGACACAATTTACTCATGTCGTATTAGACGGCAACTGTTTAAACGACAGCACTGCCGTTTATATGATGCTGAACAAGCCCAAAGGGTTTGTCAGTGCAACGACAGACCCTAAACATCCTACTGTATTAGACCTTATTCAGCACCCACAGAAAAATGAGCTACACATTGTTGGCCGCTTGGACTTTAATACCACCGGGCTTGTGTTGTTAACCAATGATGGTGCGTGGTCTCGCAAGATCAGTTTACCCGAGACAAAGCTGGCAAAGATCTACGAGGTTACTCTGTCTAAGCCCTTGAATGATGAATATATTGAGGTTTTTCGAGAGGGTATCTATTTTTCTTATGAAAACATTACCACCCAGCCTGCATACTTAGAGATACTTTCAGAGTATCAAGCCAGACTGTCACTGATTGAAGGTAAGTATCATCAAGTGAAGCGAATGTTTGGTTTTTTTCAGAACGAAGTGTTGACACTCCATCGCACTGCTGTAGGGCCTATTTCCCTCGACGGATTGGAAGTCGGGCACAGTAGGCTGCTCACCAAGCAGAATATAGAGGGGCAGTAGCGGGTGAAAAGAATCATTCTTAAACACACAGTGATTAGCAGCCTCTTGTTTTTGGTTTTACTGCTACTGGTTATTGCGCTTTTTGCGCTAAATTGGTTGTTCGAGGAAGATAGCCCAACGTCTATTGAATCGATTGTCCATCATATAAACGCCACGAGTGTGCTGGTCGTTGTCGCACACCCCGATGACGAACAGCTGATTACCGGACTATTAATCGATGCAGGGGCTGATCAAAACATTCGCACGGCGGTTATAACAGCCACTAAAGGTGAAGCGGGTACACCACTGCCGCAAATTTCTCGCTACGAAGACCTTGGGCACGTTAGAAAAGCCGAGGCGCTAAAGAATACGTGGGCGCTTGGGGTTGAGTATCATCAGGTTTACGATTTCCCAGACGGCGGCTTAAAAGAAACACCCCTCAGTGAAATTGCCGCCGCGGTCAGCGCGCAAATGCTTCAACATAAACCTGATATTGTTGTGACTTTTTGGCCCGAAAGTGGATTCAGTGATCATAACGATCACAAGCGCATGGGGCTTGCCGCCGAAACAACGATTGCGGAATTGAGAGAAAACCCAATAGATGGTTATAACGGCCCAACCCACATTGCCTACATACTTGCCCCGACCCGGGCAATGAGCCGCATTGCCGGAGAGGCTGGCATTCGAGTGGTTGCCAATCAGCCACTCGCTAATTATTCACAGGATGGCGCTGGCTGGGCTAAGCTGCGTGGTTGGGAAATTCACGCCTCTCAACGTAACTATGTTCAGCATGCCTATGGATTGCCAGCATGGCTTGTTCATGGTTTGTACGACAAAGAATTCTATTACTTGATCGAGACTCAAAACATCCCGCTACGGCAAGCGATCATGCAGTATAAGCCTCCTACAACTCGCCTCTTGGGACAATACTGATCGCAGCCCTTAAAACTCAAAGCCCTAAAGATTGTCTCACACAGATCTTCATCCATCCTTTGACGACTGCATCACAACTTGAAGCTCCGTTATTCTAAATGTGACAAATTCACAGTTATTGAGCCTCTGATTATTAGCAATTTCCAAGTGGAGTGCTATGTTAAACCTATCGATAAACCGTATCCCTTTACAATCTCTATCACGGGATACAGAAACCGCTCTATTTAGTACTGGGTATTATATGCAAACGCCACTTCGGGTACTTTTCGTCGAGGATTCAGAGATCGACGCAGAACTCACCACCGCCGAGTTGAAACGTGGCGGCTTTTTGCCGATCGTACAGCGGGTGGAAACCCGCCCGGATATGGAAAAGTGCCTGCGGGATTCCGAATGGGACCTGATCATCTGTGATTATCTGATGCCTCGCTTCAGCGCTGCCGCTGCACTCAGCACACTAAAAGCAAGCGGTATAGATCTGCCGTTTATCATCGCGTCTGGTGCTGTTACTGCGGAAGATGCGGTAAGCCTGTTAAAGGAGGGCGCTCATGACTTTATGGACAAAGGAGCACTCGCTCGGCTAGTACCAGCCATCCAACGGGAACTCCGAGAAGCTGACGTTCGCGAACAGCGCCGTCAGGCTGAAGCGCAAGTCGAAGTATTGTCGCAGGCACTCGAGCAATGCCCCGCCTCGGTGGTTATCACTAGTCCTGATGGCGATATTGAATATGTTAACTCCTATTTCGAAAAGGCCAGCGGCTATAGCGCAAGCGATGCCAAAGGGCGCTCACTGGGATTTACCTTACAAAAAGAAGAACATGAACACCTAATGTGTGAGCTTTCTCAGTTAGTCACCGAAGGCCAGCGCTGGAGCGGTGAAATGCGCAGCATCCGTGCGGACGGCGAAATGTTTTGGGAATATGTCAAAGCTTCACCATTGATGAATAAAGATAAAAGCGTTAGCCACTATATTGTGGTGAAAGAAGATATTACGGTGCAACGCGATTATGAGCAGCAACTGCTGCGTCAGGCCCACTATGATGATCTCACCGGCTTGGCTAATCGCGTTCTGTTGGTCGAAAAGCTGACACAGGCGCTTCAAAACGCTAAACAAAATAATAGCCAGCTAGCCGTATTGGGTATAGACCTAGATGACTTTAAAAACGTTAACGACAGTGCTGGTCATAGCATCGGTGATACTTTATTAAAACAGGCAGCTCAACGTCTTAGCAGCTGTATTCGCTCCGGCGACATTGTTGCGCGAATGGGTGGTGATGAGTTTGTCGTGGTTCTGCCTCTGTTATCCGATGCAAAAAACGTGGAATTAATGGCTCAACGTATCGTTCAAAAATTCTCCAAGCCCTTTAATATTGCAGGCCGACAATATTCTATAACCTGTAGTATAGGCATCTCAGTGTACCCAGACGACACCAGCGACGCTCACATGATGCTGCGTAATGCGGACTTGGCAATGTACCAATCAAAAGATCAGGGTCGCGACCAGTATCAGTTCTTTACTGAAGACATCAATCGCCGTTTGGTTGAGCGCCTGGATCTCGAGGAGAAGCTTCGCAGTGTGGTTGATAACGATGAGCTGGCGCTGCAATACCAACCGATTTTTAATCTTGAAACACAGAAAATTGCGGGCTTTGAAGCATTGGTTCGATGGCCGCAGGCTGATGGCAGCGTCATCATGCCAGACAGTTTTATACCTGCCGCTGAGAACATCGGTGCTATTCAGAAAATTGATGAATGGGTTCTTACTACGGCTTGCCGCGAAACCGCACCGTTTCTCTTAAGCGGCGATAATAATTTATGTTTGGCAATCAATATTTCTCCGCTTCAACTTGAGGACCCCGGGTATGTCGTATTTGTTATGGCACAGCTCGAAGCCAATCAATTGGAACCCCGACATCTGGAGCTGGAAATTACCGAAAGAGTTTTAGTCAGCGATGCTGAAACCACCGACAAAAACATAAAAGCGCTCACTGAGCTGGGTATTCGGATGTCAGTAGATGATTTTGGTACCGGTTATTCATCACTCGGCTACCTGAAACGTTACCCACTGCATACCTTAAAAATTGATCGTAGCTTTGTCTCCGATATGGATGTCGATGATAGCGCCCGCCGCCTTGTAGAAACTATTATTTTAATGGCGAAAGGACTACAAATGGATGTAATCGCAGAAGGTATCGAAACGGAGAGGCAGCAAGTCTTGCTACATGAGTTGGGTTGCTCGCAAGCACAGGGTTACTTTTTAAGCCGGCCTGTCAGTCTGCAAGATCTTGATGAAAAAATAACCGCACAAAATAGTAATAAATCGCCCTCACTCCGACTTATCAAATAACCAGGCACTCAACGCTCTTTTTCCAAACGAGCGCTCAGACATCGGCATTTACCGGTGTCGATAGTAGGACATCTAGTTATGCGGCCGGCAAGACTCGCCAGCCCAAATCGCTTAATTGCTCCGGTGGTATTCGTCCACCGCCAACGACGACGGGATTACCCACCAACGCTAACATCGGGATATCCGACACGTCATCCCCATAGGCATAACTGGCCTCGGCCACTGTTGCGTCGACCAAATATGACTCAAGTGCCTTTTGCTTACCAACCCCTATCATTGGAACCGTTGAAAGCTCGCCCGTATAATACCCGTCTTTTACCTCTTGCGAACAAGCGAGAATACGATCAATACCTAGATCTCTAGCGATAGGATTAAGTACTCCGGCAAAAGACCCAGACACCAACACAATCTCTCGACCCGCTGCCTGGTGGGCCCTTAATTCCGCCAGTACTGGAGCATTATAAAAATTGGGATAAAGCTCACGCACATGATTAAACCATCGGCGCCCCAAATCCAGTACGTCGGCCTCCAAGAGACCGGAAAAATGTTGGTAATACATTCGATTTAGCGTGACTCGGCAGGCATTTGGCTGACGATGTTTTGCTACAGCCTGTCGAAAAGCGGCTTCTGCTGCGGGATCATTGTGAGTTTTGTACCAGTAGTCCTGAAAACTTAACATACTGTTTAATGTTATTAGGGCATCGTCGACGTCAAAAAAAGCGTAACCGACTACTTTGTTGGATTGAAGCGAAGCTTCCATGGCTGTATCTCATTAATCAGTGATTGGTTTTATCGGATTTCCCTACCTACTAAAGCTTGGGGCCTGCCCATTTCACTAGCAATCCCTGCAAGAAATTGACGATGCGCTCTGACCGACTGTATCCGTTCCTGTTTAAAAGAACGCGATTTCTCAATGGCCGTATAACCCATGGTAAATGATGCTACGGGCTGCCCACACTGCTCTACCGTTGTCGTCGCAAGGAATCGTAGAGTACTAGGGTTTGCAATGTCGCATTCGTCAATAGTTGTTCGAATTAATGCACTAACGGGGAAGGCGTAGTTACTGTAACTAACAGTGAGGGAGTCAGATACATACGAATATTCAACTCCCTTGCCTGGAACCAAATGGGACTCTGTCACCACGATCATTGCCTGCCGCGCGGCTTCCATTAAGACCATGCCTTGCATATGCTGACCACTCATATGGTCAGTCATCAATTCACAACCCTCATCAATCATTAAATCAAGCTCAAACTCGTTGGAAGAAATCTGACGCGGAACAGATACTAGTACATTTCTTGAGTGCGCCTTATGTGCATGTACAGCCGCTGCTCGATCAGGCAGGTTGTGCCATAGAGAAAAGTCGTACTTTTGGAGGTTGGCCGAATTTGCCGCTGTACGCAGCAGCGCTTCACGGTTTTCATCGCCAATACCCTGACCAGGGACCAGTACTTTTCTATCTGAACTGCAATCAAAAGATTTTGGCAAAGACAACAAGCCTAATAATTCGGAAACCGTTACAGCCTCTTTATGGGCCACGTAGGAAGCAAACTTGTCACCCACGACTAATAAGATACGGTCATTCATAGTATTACCTCAATAGTTATAATAACTAAGCAGACAACTATCGACAGATTAAATGTCAAAAAAATGCCTACCCTTTGATTAAAGCAAAAGCCGTGCCGATTTTAAATATTGGTTTTTTCGTCTGTTTACCGCATAACATCTGCCTTGTCGTAAAGATTCGGCAGACAAAGCGTTAAATAGTCAATAGTTTGGCGGAAAAAGGCTATCAAAAGGACATATTGATGGTATTAATTACAAGGATTTGAAGTAGAAGAATACTGGCGCGTTTAGTCACTAGCGCTATACTATTTAACTAATTTAGCTAGCGGCGAGCCAGCGTCTACCATCAGAGTATCTGTCAATGAACAAAAGCAGGCCAACTCCTACTTTTAAAGGCTTTTGGGCATTCTACCTAATACTAATAGCACTCGCACCGCTATCCCAAGCCTCTCCAACCATCAAAATAATTACTATAGACGCCCCACCCTGGGTTTCACGATCTTCCGATACCGGTGAGCTGCATGGCGCTTTCGTCGATGTTGTTGATGAATTGGCAAGTCGCACAGATTACGCCTTTGAAATCACCCTGTCCCCCTTTGCCCGTGTTGGCCGTGAGCTTGAGCTGGGCGTTCAGGACTGCACGATCCTAGCACCCCTTCCACCTAGTTTGACTGTGATGGGAGAGTTAATTTTGAGGCAGCCTTTAGGCGTTATCGGACATAGCAATCTAGCGTTAACCAGCAATAGCGACTTAGAAGGCAAGCGTATCTCAGTGCTTCGTGGTGCGGCGCTGGCTACGAGACTAGGGGCTAATACAAATCTCAATATGGTGTTCGATAAAGACTATGCCACAGGACTGCGTAAGCTAGCCCGAGGCCGTGTCGATGCCGTCGCGGGAGCTATTCCGACTTTACAATACATTGCTCGAGCAGCAGGTGTAGAAGCCTATCTTAGTGCTCCGCTCGTGCTAGCCTATATTCCACTGAATTTTCAATGTTCAAAAAAATCAAATCACTTGGATGCGATGGAACCGATCAATCAGGCTATAAAATCTATGCGTGACGATGGTGTCATTAATGATATAAAACTCCGTCATGGATTCTGAATAACACTATGGCAACCTTTTTACCCCCTGGACTATCACTCAGCAAAGCGATGATCGGCAGACGCTTATTGCTTTCTATTTTGTTATTCAGTTCGCTGGTGACCATCATTTCTACGGTCTTCCAACTGTATTTAGACTTCCAAAAAGAAGTTGAGCAGATCGAAGATCGTCTAGACGACGTTCAGAACAGCTATATGGCCAGTATCGGTGCAACATTATGGAATCTCGATATTGCACAATTGAACTTGCAGATGGAAGGTCTTCGCCAGTTACCTGACGTAGTGGGTGTGCGAATAGAAGAAGCTCCTAGCGATATTGCAAAACCCCTGCGACTAAGCCTGGGCCAGTTCACTGAGACAGGGGCAATTAACCGCATATATCCAATCACCCATCTAACGGAAAATGGACTACAGCCTCTGGGCGCGCTCACGGTCCAAGCCTCCTTGGAAGCAGTTTATTCGCGCCTGTGGGGGAAATTGATTGTCATATTATTCTCTCAGGGGATTCAGACTTTTCTGGTATCGTTATTTATATTATTTATTTTCCACAGATTGGTCACGTCTCACCTGATGCATATTGCCCGGCACGTCGGCAAGTTTGATCTTGATACACAACAACTACCCCTTACTCTCGACCGGGCCTCACGAGACCAACGCGACGAGTTGGATCAAGTCATCCATGCGTTTAATAAAATGAGTGATAGCTTAACGGTTGCCTATGAGGGTATGCGCAATGCCAACAAGGCACTTGCGCAAGATATTATAGCCCGTCGCAAAGCAGAACAAGAAGTTAGAGAGCTCAATGCTGAATTAGAGTACCGCGTTAACCAACGCACCGCTGAGCTGCAGGCTGCCAATGAAGAATTATCCAGCTTTTGTTACTCTGTTTCTCACGATTTGCGAGCGCCACTTCGGCGTGTTGAAGGTTTTCGGCGATTACTGCTAGAAGATTGCGGAGATTTACTGACCGCACAAAGCCAGCATTGCCTCTCTCGCATTGAGGAGGGAACGACCGAAATGACCGGTATGATCGACGGCTTTCTGAGGCTCTCCCGCTCCACCTTGGGAGAGGTCAATCTTGAGGACATCGATATAACCGCACAAACGAAACAACTGCTTAACGCGCTGCAGGAACGAGAGCCTGAACGGACTGTGACAGTCGAGATCGACAACGACATGCATGCCGTTGTCGACAGACGCTTTTTTATCATGCTAATGAACAATTTGCTGGATAACGCCTTTAAATACTCCCGCCACCAACCTCAGCCTCATATCCATGTTGGGCAGTACACAAAAGCTGGACAAACTGTGTTTTTCGTTAGGGACAACGGCGCGGGCTTCGATATGGAGTATGCCGATCGCCTCTTCGCGCCTTTTTCTCGCTTACACAAACCCGAGGAGTTTGAAGGCACTGGCATCGGGTTAGCAACGGTGCAGCGTATTATCAGTAGGCACGGCGGTAAAATCTGGGCAGAGTCAGTCCCCAACGAGGGCGCTACCTTCTATTTTTCATTCACGGAAGACATCAATAAGAGTCACGCAGAAGGCCCACAGCTTGGCGAAATTGCGTCTTAAATTTACTTCTTTGCTTGTCTGTCCATGTCATCATGCCGAGGTAGCATTGGTCTCATTTCCAGACTTTTAATTACGTCAACAAGCCACGGCCTACTAAACCCCGCCGACCTTCAAGCGCCGCATCGATAGTCTAGTGCTCACTGCGACTCTCAAACAATCAAATAAGCTGGATACGTTTCGAATCCATGGTTGCACGCATCTCATCAGTAAGCGAAATGGCTCGCCGTGTTTTCAGGTCAAAATGCAGTAATGTGACTTCACAGGCCAGCACCATTTCGCCGGTTGCTCCGTTAAACAAGCAATTGGCCAGCAAAATATTTTTATTGCCTAAATCTATGACTCCTTGGCGAGAAACTAAAAGATCGCCTGCGCTAGCTGATCGCAGGAACTTCAGATAATATTCAACCACCACGGCACCCCGTCCGTCCGCAATCATCTCCGCCAGACTGTAACCCAACCCTAGCCATTGATGACCGGCACCATCGGAAAAACCGCTGATATGAAAGCGATGTTGCAAATTCCCATGCGCATCACAATCACTGGGTAATACCAGACCGCGATAACTTTCAAACATGCCCTTGTCGTCAGCCTGTGCGATGCTGAGGTCAGACAAAGTCCTTGTGGATGAGCGGCTTTGTGCTTCTGGTGGCAAGTCAGCCTTAAATTTGGCATCTATTGCCGGCACCCCCTTTGGAAAGGCCCACGTTTCATAAAAAGTCGCAGCCAAACCATCGGTATCCCGATTACTGACCACATGCACCACCTCTAATTGATCCGGAAGAACCGCAACCACAGCACTTTGTACCATGACCGATGCCGATCCAGGTAACTCAGCGTGAAAACGCACAATCATATCCGAAACTATGTCGGCGTCGGACATAGACATTTCTGATAGACCAAGCGCATGAAGAAAATGTGCCCGAGCTGAAGACACATGCACCATGTAAAACTGTACATTCATATGGCCCATATCGTCGCAGTCCCATGGGTTGACATATGATCGGGTGGTAATTGTCCAGGGCGTAAAAAATTGATCTTTTGCTGTTTCAGTCACTCGTTTCTCGATTTTTTAATAGAGATATTGATCATTCGATGTCTGTGCTACCAGCCTCGGCAAACAACTAGCGATACGGAATCAACTCGGCACTTGCTTAGCGGCCAAAAGCCATCAGTTCATGCTTAACACTTTAGGCATGGAGGGTGAAAGTTTTTCACTTTCTCTGATCTTTCTGGCTTTGGCGCGCAATTATACATTTCTTTTTGAGTTACTAAAGCCGGAATTTTTCAGCCTAAGATAGATACTTTGTTCTATTAGAACGGAACCAACTTCAAACAAGAAATTAAAGACCTCATCAATATTCACCTATTTTTTTGACTTCTCATCAATTCTTTAAGGGGATTCACTCGTCTTCCCAAAATCAAGTCAAGTGAACGACAAAGCGCGATGGGATTCTTTTGCCGCAAAGAACTATTGCGTTGGTCGACCGTCGGCAGTCACTATCACCCTAAATTTATTGGAAACGGTAGTTCTAGAAACGCCAAGGCTTCGGTACAGCATGCGCTATTTATAACAATGAATACTCATGGACGGACTATGGAGTATGGCTTAATTGCGAATAACAAAACATTAACTCTGGCGGTGGATCCGAACTGGATTGACATTATTCGCAAGCGCTCCACTATGCAAGGCTTCACTATACCTGATCAGTATGACACCATCCCTACTATGCTTCAGAACATAGTAGACTATTAGGCAATAGGCGAAATAGCGTATCGCACACACTCTGCACAATTGAGAGAGCGCGATTGAGGACATTGGCTTGCCGTTTAGCGGCGGTAATACTGGCAAATTATTGGTAGAAAAATAATGACCGAAACTAAAACTGAGGATAGACCCCTTCGTATCGATTTAGTATCAGACGTAGTTTGTCCCTGGTGCTCTGTGGGCTATCAGCGATTACAAACCGCCTTGCAGGATTTTCCGGATCTGAAGGTTGAACTCAATTTTCAACCCTTTGAACTCAATCCGAACATGCCGTCAGAAGGTCAGAATGTAACGGAACATATCGCTGAAAAGTATGGTTCCGACTTGGAAGCTATCGAACAAAATCGAGCGCACTTGCGCGCCGTGGGAGAGGCGGAAGGCATTACCTTTTCAATGGCCAACGACGCCCGTATTTACAATACTTTTCAAGCGCACAAGTTGTTACACAAGGCGCAGCAGCTCGGCACCCAAAAGGCGCTGAAACTGGCCTTGATGGAAGCCTACTTTGCAGAGCATAAGGATGTGTCATCCGAGGAGGTACTCGTGGAAATCGCTTGTGCAAACGGTTTTACCGAAGCAATGGCTCGTGACACTCTGGCAGATGAAACTATTTCTCGACAGGTACGTGCCATTGAACAGCAATATACAGCGATGGGGATCAGTGCTGTGCCTACGTTCATTTTTAATCAGCAATTTTCAGTCAGCGGTGCTCACGATGCCGCAACGTTAGCAGGGGTAATTAAAGACATTTCTAATCGTTAGGTGAAACGCGACCCGAAAACTCTGCTATGGCAGCTTTCTTAGCGGGGTCGTTCCTTTTTTGTAGCCTGAGTTGAATACAATAAACACTTTTAACGTGTTTAACGAACGCGGCTCAATCCTGTGTAAGTGGCTAGTGTTGACTAAACCCCTTATTGCCAGCAGGGGAAAAACGTGAATTTCGCGCTTTTCTGTCAATGGCTTCCTGTCTTAACAGCTTATTAGCATCAACATCCGCGATGGCAGTGATTTCGGATCTGCTCAACTTACCGTCCGCTGCCAGTGACAGATAACGAGAACAGCACACGCGCAGAAATGAGGTGAAGTTACCTATGTCATGGTCGGCGTCCATCGACTCAAAGTAGAGTTTTGTAATCAGTTGAGTAACCGTCATTTCATCCCTAAACGCGATTTCTTCTAGAGTTTCCCAAAAGAACGCTTCGAGTCTCATAGACGTCACAACCCCATCAATTCTTAACGATTTCGTGTGGGACTCCCATAAATGATGGTCTGCACCGACAAACAGCTGACACATAGTCATACCCCTAAATTAAATAATCAAGCTTTACAGTAAAGCCGCGAGCTGCATTAATAGCGCCGGATGTGCGGGCCACGCCGGTGCGGTGACTAGATTACCATCGGTAATTGCTCCATCCATAGGTAATTCGGCGAAGATACCACCGGCCATTTCAACTTCAGGCTGGCAGGCTGGATAGGCAGACACTTTTTTTCCTCGAATAACACCTGCAGCGGTTAGTAGCTGTGGTCCATGGCAAACAGATGCGATAGGTTTGCCACTTTGGCTAAACTGTTGAATAATCTCAATGACTCGGCGGTTAAGGCGTAAATATTCCGGTGATCGACCACCAGGAAGATAAAGGGCGTCGTAGTTTTCTTCAAGAACATGGTCAAAAGTCGCATTCAATTCAAAATTATGGCCGCGCTTTTCAGAGTATGTCTGATCGCCTTCAAAATCGTGAATGGATGTCGCTATCATATCGCCAGCTTGTTTTTCAGGACAGACTGCATCAACGCTATGCCCCATAGCCATTAGCCCCTGAAACGGAACCATATTTTCATAGTCTTCAACATAATCGCCTGTAATCATTAATACTTTTGCCATAGTCCCTTCTCCTTGTCCTATTAATTTTTAACCCATCGGGGTGCCATAATCATAGAGCGCCCGCCACCAATAGTAAGCCACAGAAAGAGGTTTAAACGGTAATACAGTAATACTACAAAGAGGGAGATTGTGATTATCGAAAAACTAGCTCTGGCACAAAGCTCCGCGATCTCAGCGGTAAACTATGTGTGAGAACTCTGACACGTTCGTTTCCTTCCTCAATACTAAGGCCACGTGCTAGCAAGTGCATTAACGTCGGGCATTGATTGGCTGAAAATTCCGGTGGTGAACACTCTGGCGATACGGTCTAACCTTGCGTGAATGAGTAACTGCTTTAACTGTGTGCTAATCTATTAAAAATTATCAGACTAATGATCGTTACTATGATGGAGACCTATAAATGATTACATTTCATGACCCTAGAGGTGACGTTGCCGCGCAGACTTTGGCTTATACACTGAGCCACGATCTCACAGCAAACCAAGGTGCCGGTACGACAGTCGCACTGTTAGCCAATGGTTTCCCCGATTCTGTCAACTTTTTAGAAGCGATTGGGCAGAGCCTGAGCGCCAAATACCCCGCGCTCACCTTGAAATATTGGAATAAGGGCAACGCTTCTATCCCCGCACCTCAATCTATGCTCGATGAGATTAAAGCTCACTGTCATATTGCTATTGCCGCATACGGGCACTGAGGCAGTTGCACTACCGGCACCGTGCGTGACGGAATTAATATTGCTAAGCTCGGAATGCCTTCGGTGGCTCTGGTCACTGAAGACTACTGGCCTCAAGGCGACTTTGTCGCTAAATCTCTGGGTATGCCCAATGTGCCTCGGGTTCAACTTCCGCACCCTGTAGCGGGCACAGGCGAGACCAATTTGAGCCGAATTGCCGAACAGGTTGTTGACGATATTGTCAGTAAATTCAAAAGCTCGGGTGACCTATGAATCCAGTATTAGAAGCCATTGACGAGTCTGCTGCGCTAGAACAACTGCATGAATTGGGCTGTACCGACGGCTTGCCTGTTATTATTCCGACAGCGGCGAGAGTCGAGCGCATGGTCCTTGCCACACTTCTGGATGGTGATTTAGTGCTGGGAGAAATGGGACCTGGCATGGGAGTGGCAACGGTCGAAAAAGTCGCAATTGCTGCGGTGATGGCCGGATGCCTCCCAGACTATATGCCCATTGTACTGGCGGCGGTAAAAGCGGTGATACTGCCGTCTTTTGATTTGACCGAAATGCAGTCAACAACACATTGTACAGCGCCATTAATCATTGTTAACGGCCCTGCCCGTATAACCTGTGGCCCCGTCGCAAGTGGTTTCGGTGCTCTAGGCCCCGGACATCGAGCCAATGCTAGCATTGGGCGGGCATTACGTCTGGCAATGATTAATATCGGCGGTGCACAGCCGGGCTCATCCGATATGGCCTTGTTAGGCCACCCGGGGAAGTTTACTTACTGCCTCGCTGAAGACGAGGAACACTCCCCCTTTCCGCCACTTCATAGCAGTTTAGGCTTCAAGACCGATGACAGTGTCGTTACCGTTATCGGCGCTGAGGCACCGCACTCTGTCATTTACAGCGGCAATGCCGATGACCCAGAGAACGCTGACAAACTACTCGCTCAACTTGCTGTAGGCCTTGCTAACTTTGCTACTAACAATGCAATTTTGACCGGTGGTGCTGCCGTTGTGGTTCTGAATCCCGAACATGCTGATATTTTCTCACAAGCAAATATGAGTAGAGACGACGTTCAAAACAAGTTGTGGCAGTTTACGCATAAACCGGTGTCTCAATTACAACAGGTTGGCGGCGCATTTGGTGGCGGTAGAGATCCCGATGGCGATTACAAAACGTTCAACAAACCGGAAGATATATTAATACTAACGGCAGGAGGAAGCGGCCTTTATTCGATGGTGATGCCAAGTTGGTGTGCCGGCAAACATAAAAACAGTGCGGTAAGTGTGCTTGTTGAAACCGATCAATTTTGTGAGATACCACTTTAAAGGCAGTGGACAAGGACAGGGTGTAGAACATCAGTACACTGACGCTTACCCTCAAATCGTTGCCTTTGATGAGAAAATCAGCATGGCAAATCCCGCGGTCTAATGTTTTAGTTAGACCCTATAACTCAGTCATGCTTTTTTCCGGAGTATCGCTTTAATCGCACTATGATCGTACCGGGTAAGGCTTTTTTTACGATGTGGCGCAGATATTCCACAGTGCCTTAGCTGGCCTCGCCTTATTGAAATTTGAGTAAAAGATGAGAGAGTCTAGATGTGCCTCTCACACTAAGGGTGACTCTGCCACTTTAGCCACCGTCCATTCTCAACCAATAAAAATAACCGTTTACCGCTCTATGATAAAATTCTCAAACTTAGGATCGTGGGTGCGCTCCCAATACTCCTGAAAACAAAAAGGCGAGTTGTTAACAACTCTACCTTTACTATTTTTGTACCAGCTATCTACATCTGGATGGCCCCAAGCAAGATTCTCGCTGAGACGTTGTACCTCATTATTATAATCGACATTAACGTCCTCTTTGCATTCAAGTGATTTGATGTCCGTCTGGGCCAATTCCATGATACAGCTCATCACATAGCGAACCTGACATTCAACCTGATAGATGATACTGCCGCCATGCACGATATTAGTATTGGGGCCATACAGGCAAAACATATTGGGATAATCAGGAACGGTGATACCTAGGTAGGCGCGAGGATCATCGCCCCAGACCTGCTCAAGAGACACACCAGATTTACCGCGAATATCCATCGGCCACAAGAAACGATTGGATTCAAACCCTGTCGCCAAAATGACAACATCAACCTCATAATGTTTACCATCGGCCATCGTAATACCGCTGTCAGTCACAGACGCTATCGTATCGGATACCAGCTCAACATTACTTCTTGTTATGGTGGAAAACCAGTTATTGTCTATGATCAGGCGCTTGCCCCACACAGGGAAAGTTGGAACCACCTTCTCTAGAAGATCCTGGCGGTGTCCCAGACCTTCTTTTATGTGATCTGTTAGCGCCTCTCGCATAGCGTCGCTAGCCTCATTCATCGACCGGCCTTTATCGTCCCACTCTGGGTCGAGAACAACGGCAGGCCATGTTACATCGCCAAACAAACGTACCGCTCTAAATCGATTCCAGGCCTCATAATATGGCACATGCTGGAGCAACCATTTATGGCCTTCTGCAACTTCACGGTAATAATCTGGATTCGGCAACAACCAGTTTGGTGTGCGTTGAAAGACAAATACTTGCTCTGCTTTTTCGGCGGTATCGGGCAGAAATTGGACGGCACTACACCCAGTACCGATCACAGCAACACGCTTACCTTTTAAGTCGTGTTCATATTGCCAGTTTGAAGAATGAAACATTGGGCCTTTAAAATTTTCCAGCCCAGGTATTTCCGGCCGTTTTGGTCTATTCAACTGGCCGACGGCACTGATCAGCGCATTACTGTAAAACACATTTTCGTTACCGTCAGCGTCCACTGTAGAAATTTGCCAGTGATGATTTTTCTCGTCATAAATAGCCGACGTAACTTCGGTATTGAATTTTATATTTTTTCTCAGCGCATATTTATCCGTACATTTATCAAAGTATTCAAATAATTCTGGTTGCTTAGAAAAGTAACCACTCCACTCCGGATTTTTATCGAAAGAATAGGCATAAAAGTAATTAGGCGTGTCAACGCCACAGGCAGGATATGTATTCTCATGCCACGTTCCACCTACTTCTGAATTTTTTTCGATAATTCGATATGGAATACCCGCTTCTTCAAGTTTTATTGCCGCGCATAAACCAGACATACCGGCGCCAATAATAGTCACAAGAAATGCATCCAGCGTTGAAGTCGGCGGTTTATCACGCCACACCGCGTCGCGATTAGTGATCCCCATTTCTTCGAGGAACATCGGGGTCTGCTCAAGCGGTAGAGGTTCCCCAACACTAACCGACATAATTTTGTTCATCTTTTCTAGATTGGGGACTGGGGGTAAGGCTTTTGTTTTATCGACGTAAGGTTTAATAACATCGAAGGCAGAAATTCGTATCTCGCTGGCAATCTCATCATTAAAGCCACCCGAGTCATCCGCCAATAATTCCGGTGGCACTGGATTTGGTAAATATGGTGCAGCCAACCATTTTTCATCACCACTTAAGTGACTCATTACGGCTAGGAGTGTTGGCAAATTGGCGCATTCAATTGCATTTCTAAGCACTTTATCTGGATTTGACATACCCGTTATCCCGCTGTGAAAGTTATAGACTTTCGTTGACGACACCGGGCCATTAATAGTGGGAGAAACGAACCATCTCCGAGCACATGGCCCTTCTCTTCTGGCACCTACCTCATCAAAAAATTATATGTATAACGTTGAACTTCGAACTTAGAAAGTACGCTGTTTTATTTCCAGCCGCTGTTTCTGGTTTCAGTCTATCGCCTGCAACTTTTATTTGATAG
>Ga0206127_1002383_pt1 | contig 18749 bp, 29 predicted proteins | sample Helgoland_Spring_6_FD_148646 | JGI IMG/M metagenome (GOLD analysis project Ga0206127, IMG submission 148646) | Pelagic subsurface seawater microbial communities from Kabeltonne, Helgoland, North Sea - Helgoland_Spring_Bloom_20160419_1 | ecosystem: Environmental > Aquatic > Marine > Epipelagic ...
CAATACTACCCAGATCTACGTAAATGTCTTAATACAATTCAGCTATCAACTCAAAACCAAAAATTAGTTATAGATAAATCAGTATTAGTGTCTTCTAATTATATGACATCAATACTAAAAGAATTAAGTAATGCTAAACCTAAATGGCGTGAAATTCGCCAAACTATTGCTAACGCAAACGTTAGCGATTTTGAAGAGCTTTATCGTTATCTTTATGATAACGCTAATGTATATGCAAGTGGTCGTGAAGGAATGGTTGCAATTTATATCAACGAATATAGTTACCAATCCAACTTCCGTATTGATAAAGAAATCAACTGCATGGCACTCATACAGAAATTAATTGAACTAAAATAATATGCATAAAACATCATACATACCAGATCATCAACAAGCCTATTTTAATAGAAAAATTGATATTCAAGATGAAGTTATTTTAGATAGTAATGGATATGCCGATGATATCATGATGGAATGGGAACGTGAAATTATGAGAGATGCTGCTGCTATTGTATCTCATAACCAAGGAGATGTCCTTAATGTAGGATTTGGAATGGGTATTGTTGATTCGTATATTGAAGAACATAAACCAAAAACACATTGGATTATCGAAGGTCACCCTGATGTTCAAAGAAAAATGATTGCTGATGGTTGGTTACAAAAACCACACGTTAGGTGTATTTTTAAACCTTGGCAAGAAGTAATTTACCATTTACCTAAATTTGATGGGATTTATTTTGATACGTGGGATGATGATCAATCTGATTTTGATGCTAATGCTCATAATATCCTAAAAAAAGGAGGTAGATTCTGTTTCTTTAATAATCCCGATCAATCTCCAAGATACAGAGTTGAACCTGATTTTTATATCTTAGAAAGACATTCAGATATTATTAGCCAAAATTTAGATATAACTTTTCAACATCAAAGGATTGAAACTGATATTCCTGAAGGATTGGATTATTGGGCGTCAACAACAAAAGATTACCACCACCCAATTTGTACTAAAAAATGAAAAAGTTCTTAATATTCCTTATAATTTGGATTAGCCAAAATATGGCAATACCTTTCTGGATGATAGGACACGTTCATTTAAGTTTAAATGTATATCAAGACATACACGAAATAATCGCTAGTGTAGGTATGAATATTTTAGTAGCGATTGGATTTTATTTAGATTATAAACAAAACAAATAGTCATGGATCAACAACAAATGCCAAACATCGACCTTAAAAACACAGAGTCGGTAGAACACAAAAACGGAAAAGTATGGGCTCAAGGGTTCGTTATTAGAAAAGTCTCTAAATTTGTAGCAGGTACTCCTGAGGATATGCTAATGCCAATCCCAGTTTTTTATAACCCAGAAACTGGCGAAGTATTACAAGATACACTACCAAAAGAGCTAAGAGATGAAGCAGGTGACAACCCTCTTCGAGTGGTTGAATGAGATAACTCTCTATAAAACTCCTCCTGAAGAAATTTCGCAAGATTCATGGGATAAATGGAATTCTTACATGATACATAGATATGTATCTATGAATATGGATTACATAGATGTAGTAAACTATGTTCAAAAGGTTAATCCACAAAGTAAGAAACAAATTTATTCCATTTATCGCGAAATGTTACCTAAAAGAAAAGTCTACTTCAAGTACGTAAAAAACGAAAACAAAAGAAATTATCAAGAACTAGCTGAATATATTGCTGATTACCTAGAATGTAGTTTAGGTGAAGCCGATCAATATATTGATATTTTACAAGATATAGGAGTTAGAAGTATTTTATGGAAAATGGGAGTAGAAGAAGACGAAACCGAAAAATTAATTAAGAAAGCAAAGTTATGAGCAAATTAAGAGACATGCTCTATACATCAGCAATGGCTGATAAATCAAAAGCATTACTTACCCTAGAATTACTAAGTAAAAACCCAGCAGGTATTGGAGATCATTCAACAGAAGATTTTTATAAAAATGCTGAAGAAGCACTTGCTATGTTAGCTGATGCTGATGAAAGATTAGAAACAATAGAAAAATATTTAGACAAAAAACAAGTTATTTAAGTTATGCCTGGAAAAAGTATTGATGATAAAACGTTATGGAATGTTCCAACTATAAATGGTATCCCAGAATATGATCCTTCAACAGGAGAAAAAAATCCATATTTAGAAGAAGACCCAGTTGGCATAGAAAATCAAATACAAGAAGAAGAGACAGTTAAGTATGGCCTTACAGCTACAGAAATCGTTAAAAAAGAGTATCCTCACATTTATGCTGGCTATATGGATATCATGGAAGAGCAGCTGGAGTTATTTAGCCGTAAACATCTTGACTACGGTATGCATAACATTACTGCTGGTACTAGCCTTGCTACTGAAGATGAAAGGGAATTTGCTCTCACAGGCTTATGGTATAGGATAAGTGATAAAATTAATCGCTGGAAGAACTTAATCATTAGTAGTCGTGTACCTAATAATGAAACAATAGTTGATACCTTTCAAGATATTTGTAACTATGCCATTATTGCCCAGTTAGTCCAACAAGATAAATGGAAAAAATAAAATTAGTTATATTTGATCTAGATGGTGTTTTAGTTGAAGCTAAAAATATCCATTATGATGCCTTAAATCAAGCATTGGGTAAAGAATATTCTATAGATTGGAATGAACATTTATCAGTTTATGATGGGTTAAAAACTAATCAAAAATTAGAAATGCTTACAGATCGTAAGGGTTTACCTACAGAACTACATTCTAAAATTTGGGAGAATAAACAAAAATATACTCTCCAAATGTTAAAGGAATTACAACCAAACTTAACTTTACAATCTGTAATGGATGCTTTAGTAGAAGATGGTTACAAAATAGCAGTATGTTCTAATTCAATTCGTAAAACCGTTTTAACCGTTTTATCTAAATTAGGTATTATGGAGTTTATGGATTATATTATCTCAAATGAGGATGTACAAAATTCTAAACCACACCCAGAAATGTATTGGAGAGCAATCTCTAAAATGGGGTGTTTACCTGAAGAAACACTAATTGTAGAAGATTCTCCTTATGGTTTATTAGCTGCTTCTCGTTCTAAGGCTCATGTTTTAAGGGTTAAAAATCCAAGTGAAGTAACCTATACAAATATATTTAAAAAATTAACCGAAATAGAAAACGGAATAATTATGTCAACACCTAAATGGAAAGATAAAAAACTTAATGTTTTAATCCCAATGGCTGGGGAAGGAAGTAGATTTGTTAAAGCAGGTTATACTTTTCCTAAACCCTTAATAGACGTTAAAGGCAAACCAATGATTCAGGTTGTAGTAGAAAACCTAAACATGGATGCTAACTTTATCTTTGTAGTAAGAAAAGAACACAGAGAAAAGTACAATTTAGATTCTTTACTTAAGTTAATCGCACCAGGGTGTCAAATCGTGGAAACCGATGGTCTAACAGAGGGAGCAGCGTGTACCGCGTTATTAGCCAAAGATTTTATCGATAATGACGCACCATTATTCTTTGCTAATTCGGATCAATTTGTAGAATGGGATTCAAATGAATTTATGTATAAAATGAATGAAACCAATGCTGATGGTGGTATTGTTTCATTTACAGCTACACATCCAAAATGGTCATTTGCTAAAATTGATGAAAACGGTTTAGTTACTGAAGTAGCAGAGAAAAACCCAATCTCAGATATTGCTACTGTAGGTTATTATTTTTGGAAACATGGTTCAGATTTTGTTAAATACGCTGAACAAATGATTAAAAAAGATGTTCGTGTAAATGGTGAATTTTATGTTTGCCCTGTATTTAATGAAGCTATTAGTGATTGTAAAGAAATCCGTACATTTAATACAGATGGAATGTGGGGGTTAGGTACTCCTGAAGATTTAAAATATTATTTAGAAAATAAAAAATGAAACTAATATCACATAGAGGAAACTTAAATGGCCCCAATAAAGAACGTGAAAACCACCCAGATTATATTTACGAATCACTTCAAGCTGGATATGACGTAGAAATTGATGTTTGGTGGGTTGATGGTAAATTTAAATTAGGTCATGATGAACCACAATATGATTTTCCATTTGACTTATTAACTAATTTCTATAATAAATTATGGATCCATTGTAAAAATATGGATGCTTTATCTTATTTAAATGAATTAGATTCAAATGGTTCTAAATTAAATTATTTTTCTCATGAAAACGACCTTGGAGTCTTAACCTCTCGTGGTTATATTTGGTCAACAAATTTGTATAAACGAGGTATTTTAGTAATGCCCGAAGTATTTGAAAAAGAACCTAATGAATATACATTGGGTATTTGTAGTGATTATATAACAAAATATAAATAAATATGTTTAGTCCGGAAAATAAAATCCCTTTATTTAAGGTATTTATGGCAGATACAGCTGCCGAAGAAGTAACAAAAATTCTTAATAGTGGTTACATAGGTCAAGGACCTAAAGTAGATGAATTTGAAAACAACTTAAAAAAATATTTCAACCACGATTATGTCCAAACTGTTAATGCTGGCACTTCAGCCCTTCATTTAGCATTACATTTACTTAAAAAACCAGCAACACATAAACAAAATTTTGATGGTGTAGCTTTTTGGGACCAAAAATGGCCTGGTTTAGAACCTGGAGATGAAGTATTAGCAACTGCTATGACTTGTACAGCTTCAAATTGGCCTGTATTAGCAAATGGTTTAAAACTAAAGTGGGTTGATATTGACCCAGACACTTTAAATATGGATCTTGATGATTTAGCTCGAAAAATTACCCCAAAAACCAAAGTAATTATGTTAGTCCACTGGGGTGGATATCCTAATGATTTAGATCGCGTAAAACAAATACAAGATAAAGCATATAAAATGTATGGGTTTAGACCAGCAGTTATTGAAGATGGGGCACATTCATTTGGTTCAGAATATAAAGGTAAACGAATTGGAAATCATGGTAATTTAACTATGTTTTCTCTTCAAGCTATCAAACATATTACTTCAATTGATGGTGGTATCTTAAGTTCACCTCATAAAGAATTACATAAAAGAGGTAAATTAATCCGTTGGTACGGAATTGACAGAGATGGTGATAGAAAAGATTTTCGTTGTGAGGCTGACATTGAGGAATGGGGTTATAAATTCCACATGAATGATGTTTGTGCTACGGTTGGTATGGAAAATTTAAAACATGCTGATAAATTGGTAAAAGCTCATAAAGAAAATGCCGCTTATTACGATAAGGAACTTCAAAATGTTGATAAAGTAACTTTATTAAAACGTGAACCTGGATTTGATTCTGCGTTTTGGATTTATTCCTTAAAAGTAGAAGACAGAGATAAATTTTACAAACACATGGATGAGTGTAATATTGCTGTATCACAAGTACATGAACGTAATGATAAGCATACTTGTGTAAGAGAGTTCCAAGCAGAATTACCATCATTAGATGCTACAATTGGTAAAATAGTTTCAATCCCAGTAGGTTGGTGGTTAACACCCGAAGAAAGAGAGTATATTGTTAAATGTATTAAAAAAGGCTGGTAGTGAGATTTACTATTATAACAGGAGCTGGTAGATGTGGGACAAGCGCATTAACCCAATTTTTTATCAACTGTAATTTATATAGAGTAGATGCTGTAGGAGGTTTAGATCCTACAATGAAAGCAGGTTTAGAATCTAGAGATTCAATTTTAATAAATAGTCTTATTTATACTTCTAATTTAATGGAGTTTGTAAAAGATCATGCTTACCATGAAATTCTAAATTTGTATAATAAATCTGATATAGTTAAATCCCCTTTATTTTTTTATACTAATAGTTATACTTACTGGCAGGAGGTGTTAAAACCTTACGGTGGTATTCAAGTTATTTTATTAACTCGTGATAATTTAGATGACATATTTACTTCCGCAAAAAATATCGGTAGGAAAGACTGGGATATTTTTAACTCTACTTCTCTTCAAGCCCAATGGGATCTAAATATACAGACTTTAGAAAATAATAATATCCCCTTTATAACAATGGAATATCCCCAATTTTCTAAAGATCCAAATTATCTATTTAAAAATTTAAAAGAATTAGAATTAGGTGATTGGGATCCTACTTTGGAAGAAATCAGCACTTTAAGTAAAAAAACATTTACAACCTAATAATGAAAATAACATTAGAAGAATTTAAAAATAAAGTACCTCCTCATGGGATATTTAATGAAGCCCCACCAAAAACTCCAATCCTAAGACACGATTGGGAAAGTAAACAACTATATTCAGTTATAGATTGTTTAGGAGAAACTTGTTCTGTACTAGATTATGGTTGTGGGGGTAAAGGTACATTACAACATACCCTTTTTAACCATTACCCTAAAGCTCAATATTATGGGCTAGATTTAATAGAAGATTTTTATTCTGATAGTAAGGGTTTTAAAGAAAAAGAAAATAATAATGTTCATCTTTTAGACATTAAAGAATTAGATAATATTTTACCTAAAGTAGATTGCATGATTTTAGGTTCAATATTCACTCATTTAGGTCTTAATTCAATTACTAATATTTTAGATAAAACCCTTCCTTACTACAGTAAAGGTTTCCAGTTAGGTTTCACTGCTTTTTTAGGAGAAGAAATAATCCAATACCATAAAGACAAAGGTGATTATTGGTGGATTGTTACCCTAACTACAGAGTGGATCTCAGAATATTGTAAAAAACACAATTTAAATTTTGAAGTTCATCCGTATGTATTTAATTTAGATCATACTATTCCATTAGGGCTAAATCATCAAAACTTTATTACGATTAAAAAATAAAATTGTTAACATGAAAAAATTTGATTATATAGTAGCATTTTATTTAGGCCCTAGACGATCTGCATTTTATAATATTTTAGGTAAAGAGAATAAACTCTTTTTAGTTCAACAACATATAAAATATCTCCAAACCCAACCAGAAGGGTTAAATAATATCTATTTTATATTTAATACAGATGGTTCAACTTCTCATTTATCTGAAGAAGTAGAAACTTATATTAAATCTTCTCCTTTAGATATTAATGTTATATTTAGAAATAATATTAATTTTTCTTATGGGGCTTGGGAAGAAGTTATTATAGAAAATATTAATAATTTTACCACCTCAGATTATGCTTTTTTAATAGAAGATGATTACATTCCTACTTCACCAGATTCTATAAAACCCTTTATAGAAAAAATGCAAGAAGCTGAAAATGTAGGATATGTTGCTCAATTAGTAAGTTCTAATGCTATAGCAAAAACTAAAAATGATGGAGATATTTACCACCATGCTGCTATAAGCAACGGATTAGTTAATTACTCAGCAGCAAAAGACGCATTAGATAAATATTCATCAGTTTTTAAATTAAATCCTTCTAAAAGAGATTATACGGGTGGGGTATGGAATCAAATCCATTTTTTAAATTACATTATTACCTCAGGTTATCTTCTATCAAGTATGGATGATAAATATTTACAACCATTTTATGAATTACGTATAGAAGATATAATACTTTATGGTAATAAAGAAGGAAAAATTTTAATTAACCCTATATTAAGTGATATTACTTTACTTCCTTTAACTAAAGAAGATTTACCCTTCTTACTAGAAATAAGGAATGATGATAGTACTAGGAAGTATTTAGAAAATAATTCTATTTTTACTTTGGAAGAATGCCAAGAATGGTTTTCCACTACAAACCCAGAATGGTACATTATTTCACATTATGATACTCAAGTAGGTTATATAAGATCAACCCCAAATGGTGAAGTAGGAGTAGATATTCATCCTGATTATAGAAGAAAAGGGTATGCTAGAAAAGCTTATAAAGAATATTTAAGATACAGAAAATTTGCTACATTGTGGGTTTTTGAAGATAATTTTGCAAAAAATCTATATGAAGATTTAGGTTTTATCCCTACGGGAATTAGTAAAAAAGTTAGAGATAGAAGTTACATCCAAATGTTTTATTATAATGAACTCAAATAAAATTTTAATTCTTTTATTTTATTACAATCGCCCCCAAATGGTGGTTAACGCTTTAAAGAGCTTAAATAAAAGTACATATAATAATATTGAAATAGCTTTTATTGATGATGGCAGCCCTAACCCAGGTAAACCTATAGCTGAATCTATATTAAATAAAGATTTACTCCAAAAAACAACATTTTTTAATACAAACCAAACCACAGAACAAAAAATTAAACAAGGGGGGAGTATCTTTGGGAAATTTGCTAATCAGGCTATTAAAAACTCATCAAGTAATATAGCCCTTATGTTATGTGATGATGATGCATTAACCCCAGGTTATTTAGAATATCTTAATGCTTATTTCAATTTAAACCCAGATGTAAACCATTGTTATAGTAAAGTTTTATTTTATGATCCTTCTAAAGAAGATTATACACAAAGTAAAGAATCTACTACATATAATCATCCTGGGACTACCTATAAGCTAAATCATTATGATAAACCCATTAATGCTTATTGTAAAGTTGACTCATCTCAAGTAGCTTGGAGAACTAAGTGTAATATAGAGGGCAAGATTTGGTTTCCATACCCACAAACAAGAAATTTAGATGCTTCATTATTTAACCAATTATATTCTCAATTTGGATTTTGCTATCCTACTCATTACATTGGTCAATGTAAAGGAGCTTTTGAAGACCAATTAGGAAACCGCTTCTCAGAAAATAAAAATGAATTTGAAATAAGTAATTTATAATATATGAAAGACCTATTTTTAATTACTACATATGCCCCCGATAATCTTAGAAGGGATATGTTACGTAATTTTGTAAATTCTATAAATAAAGACTTGTTTGATATTATGGTAACCAGCCATAGTAGTATACCTGAAGATATTATAGATAATATTAATTATTTTATTTATGATGCTGATAATTCTTTATTAACAGATGTTGAATATAAGTATCAAATGTACTATAATGCTGAACATTTTAAAATATTATCAACAGAAAATCGCCCCTTTAACCATACTTTAGCAGCATTAAAATTAGTAACTTTAGGATTATCAACAGCTCGTAATGAAGGGTATACTAAAGTACATTGTATAGAATATGATACTGAATTAAAATCAGATAGTGAATTTATAGAAAATTCTAAATTACTAGATGAATATAGTTTAGTATTTTATAAAACAGACTACCCCCCAGATCTTATAAGTTTCCCTGTTTCTTTTAATTTAGATAAAATTGATAACCAATGGTTTGAATTTGATCAAGATTATTTAAAAGAATGGGTAAAAAACGATCCTTATAAAACTATAGAAAATTATGAACGTTTACTTATATATAAAGAAAATTTTTATGATAAATTTTATACTAAACTTAAAGAAAATGGTGTATTTATTAATCTTTACTTCTCAGGAGGTGAAGATGTTTGGGTAACTCCTATAGTAAATAATGATAATAGGCTATTTGTGTTTGCTTGGAATAAAGCCAATACATTTAATTTAGAAGATATAGAGTTATATAATATAAAAGTTATTGTTAATAATAAATCTTATTATAATTTAGATTTACATTTAAATTCATGGAATATAAATGATTTAGGAGAATTTAATGAAATTGACACTCTAACTATTATTAGGAATGGTATTAGAATTATTAATTATGACTTTAATCAAATTGATAGAGATAAATACAAATCTCTAAATGTTATAGAGTACTTTTAAAAAAAACTATTTTAATGAATAATAAAACTTGTTATATAATTAATTTTTATTTAGGAGAAAGACGAAAAGTCCCTAATTCTTTTAAAGAAGATCCTTTAAAATTTTTAAAAACTCAAATCTTTTATTTAGAAAAGTATTCTCATTCTTTAAATAAAATAATTTTTAATTTTAATATGAGGGAACAAGATTATCCATTTGTTTCCCAAATTTTTAACCTTACCCCTAAATACATTCAAGGTACTGAAGTTGAAATAAATTTTAGAAAAAATCAAGGGATTAGTTATGGAGCTTGGTCTGAGTTGTATGGAAAGTATAAAGATTTCTATGATTATTTTATTTTTAATGAAGATGATTACTTTTTCACACAGAATAATTGGGATAAGTACTTAGTAGAAAAATATAATTCATATCCTGATTGTGGTTATTTATGTCCTTTTACAAGGGAACCCCATGTATGGAATTCTTTTAAAAAACACGCAGGTCATTCTACTGGCATTGCTTCTCAAGAAAATTTAAAAAAAATATGGGATAAGTATGGTCAACTTCCCAATAATACACAAACAGATTATATCTCTGGACAATACACTCAGGTAGACTTTGGTTTTGCTTTTATAGAAGTAGGTTTAAACATTTATGATATTAGAGATGATTATGCCGTTCCCTTTGGTTGGACTGAAGATGACGGAAGAGATATTTGGAGGTTTTGGGATTGGAATCCTACCAACCTAATAATCCCAGCTTTATTAACAGATGGTTCACCTTACGTTTGGTTTAATTCTTGGGATGGGGAATTCTTAAAAGAATATAACCCAACAACTCATGATGAAGCTATTGGATGTTATAATAATAAAACAATATATTTTGAGTTAGATACCTATATCCAAGGACCAGCACCAGAATAAATACTTAAATTTATGGCTAAGAAAAAACCACCTCAAATAGTTAAAGAAATTCAAAAAAATCCACCTGAACCGGTGAATTTTGCTTATGAGAAGAATATCTCATACTCCCAGCTATCAATGTATACTCAATGTCCTAAAAAATGGGCTTTACAATACAGAGATGGACATAAAATCAGGGAACAAAGTATTCACATGACTTTTGGAACTGCATTACACGAGACATTACAAATGTATCTTGATATTATGTATAACCAGAGTGCAGTTAAGGCTGACGAGTTAGATTTAGAAACAGATTTTGAAACCAGATTAAGAGATTGTTATGCAGACGCTTATAAACAGAATAAAGGAGAGCATTTTACTGACGCCCAAACACTTCGAGAATTCTATTCCGACGGTGTTGAAATTATAAATTACCTTAGAAAAAATAGGCGTAAATATTTTTCTAAACGTGGATGGTGGTTAGTAGGTTGTGAGGTACCAATTGTATTGGCACCTAATCCGCATTTACCACGCGTAAAATACATGGGCTTCCTTGATGTCGTGATGTATAATGAAATAACAAATAAATTCATTATAATCGACATAAAAACATCTACACGTGGATGGAACGATAAAGCTAAAAAAGACAAATCTAAACAACATCAATTAGTTTTATACAAAAAATTCTTTGCTCAACAATATAATGTCCCAATTAATGACATTGATATTGAATTCTTTATTGTAAAACGTAAATTATATGAATCACAAGATTTTGTAATTAAGCGTATCCAACAGTTTAGACCACCCTCAGGAAAAACTTCAGTTAACCAAGCAACTAAATCATTAAATGAATTTTTAGATAATTGTTTTACATCTGAGGGGTATAATGAGAAAGATATGCCTGCTTTAACTAATAATAATTGTAAATGGTGTCCTTACTTCAAGACTCATTTATGTTCCGCGACTTTTGAAGGATAATAATATACGTATATAAAAATATAATAAATAACGTTATGGCTACTACAGACAAAACACTTACAAGTGTTAAAATCAAAAGTGATTTATTTAATGAATTTAAAATTGAATGTGTAAAGCGTAAGTTTTCATTCCAAAAACTTGCTGATCGCGCTATTCATTTGTATCTTACAGATGAAGATTTTAGAAAACAAATAAACAATCACAACAATTTAGATCTCTAAATAAATGAAAGAAGGTTATATTCCAAAAGAGCAACGAAAAAATATTTTGTTGCTTACTGATGATATCCGTTTTACCTCAGGTGTGGGTAATGTAGGTAAAGAAATAGTTCTACATACTGCTCATCGTTATAATTGGTATAATATCGGGGCAGCAATGAAGCACCCAGACCAAGGAAAAATATTTGATCTATCAGAAGAAATTAATAAACATGCTAATATTGAAGATGCTGAAGTATTAATTCAACCTAATAATGGTTATGGTGATCCTAGATTATTACGCCAATTGATGGAACAACGTCAAATTGATGCTATATTTTTAATTACTGATCCTCGTTACTTTGAGTGGTTATTCCAAATTGAAAATGAAGTAAGACAAAAAGTTCCAATCATTTATTTAAATATTTGGGATGACTTACCAGCACCAATGTATAATAAAACATTCTATGAATCTGTTGATACATTGTTAGGTATATCCAAACAAACAGTTAATATCAATAAAATGGTTTTAGGTGATAAAGCTAAAACTAAAATTATTGATTATGTACCTCATGGTATGAACATTAGTAATTTTTATCCTATTACAATTGAAGATTTAGAATTTAATGCGTTTAAAAAACAAGCAGGGGTAGAAGATAAGGATTTTGTCTTATTCTTTAATTCACGAAACATTAGACGTAAACAAATCCCGGATACAATGTTAGCCTGGAAATATTTCCTAGATCAATTACCTAAAGAAAAGGCAGATAAATGTACTTTTATATTACATACTGAATTAGTAAGTGATCATGGTACCGATTTAAAAGCAGTAGCTGATTATATTTTCGGTGAAAATTCAGATAAAATCAAGTTTTCTACCCAAAAGTTATCTACTCAACATTTAAATTACTTATATAACTTAGCTGATGTCCAAATATTACTAACATCAAATGAAGGTTGGGGTTTATCGTTAACAGAAGCATTATTAACAGGTACTCCTATTATTGCTAATGTAACAGGCGGGATGCAAGACCAAATGCGCTTTGAAGACGAAAATGGTAGTTGGATTGATTTCGATGCTGATTTCCCATCAAATCATACGGGCAAATATAAGAAACATGGTAAATGGGCATTCCCAGTCTACCCATCAGCTCGTACATTGAAAGGTTCACCTAAAACACCATACATCTGGGATGATGTGTGTAAATCTGAAGATGCTGCTGAACGTATTATGGAACTTTATAAAATGGGAGATAAAAAACGTAAAAAAGCAGGAATGGAAGGTTATAAATGGGCTGTAGGTGATGAAGCTGGGTTTACTGCTCAACATCAAGCTCAACGTGTAATTAAAAACATAGATAACACACTTAAAGCTTTTACCCCAAGAGAAAAGTTTGAATTTATTAACACTAATGAGTATCAAGTTGATACTATCCCACATAAACTAATATATTAATGAAACCATTATTTTTAATCAGCTGCCCTTTTGATACTTATTCTGGTTATGGGGCTCGTAGTAGAGATGTAGTCAAAGCTATTATAGAAACCGACAAATACAGAGTTAAACTAATATCTCAACCTTGGGGAAATACAAGATTTAACTTTTGTAAAGATAACCCTGAATGGGGATTTTTAAATAATCATATTTTAAGTGAAAATTTAACAGACCAACCTGAAATTTGGGCCCAAATAACTGTACCTAATGAATTTAAACCTATGGGTAAATTTAATATTGGGTTTACTGCTGGTATCGAATCTACACTAGTAAATGGTGAATGGGTAGAAGGTATGAATAGAATGGATTTAAACATAGTATCATCTGAACATTCTAAAAACGCTTTTTTAAATTCTAAATTTGAAAAGAAAAACCAACAAGGTCAAGTTTTAGGTACTATTAAAGTAGATAAACCAATTGAAGTACTATTCGAAGGAGCAAACCTAGAAACATACTTCCCAGATAATAAACCTAGCTTAATTGATTTTGATGTTAAAGAATCATTTGCCTTTTTATTTGTGGGTCATTGGTTACAAGGTGAGTTAGGACATGATAGAAAAAATGTTGGTTTACTAGTTAAAGCGTTTTTTGAAACGTTTAAAAATAAATCTAAACAACCAGCTTTAATTCTAAAAACTTCAGGTGCTAATAGCTCCTATATGGATAGAGATAGTATTTTAAGAAAAATTAATTCTATTAAAAATACTTGTAGTGGTAAACTTCCTAATGTATATTTACTTCATGGTGATTTTACAGATAAAGAAATGAATTCATTATACAACCATAAAAAAGTTAAAGCTATGGTTAGTTTAACTAAAGGTGAAGGTTTTGGTAGACCATTATTAGAATTTACATTAACAAAGAAACCTTTAATTACAACTGCTTGGAGTGGTCATGCTGACTTTTTAAATCCTGAATTTACAACATTAATTGGAGGTCAATTAGAAAATATTCACCCTAGTGCTGCTAATCATATGTTATTAAAAGAAAGTCAATGGTTTTCTCCTAATCACCAAGACATATCAAAATCACTAAAATCAGTATTTGAAAATTATAAAAAACATCAAGAATTAGGAAAACGTCAGGGACATCATAGTAAAACCAATTTTTCTTGGGATGCTATGAAAGATAAATTAATTACGTTATTATCAAGTAATATCCCTGAATTTCCAACCCAAATTGAATTAAACTTACCAAAATTAAACTTACCAACATTATAATGGATAATCTAACAATATGCCCCAGATGTGGAAGCGATGCTTGCTACGTACAAGAAGTAAACCATGAAATTAAAAACTATATGTGTTATGGTTGTGGTTTTATTACTAATTCATTAATGAAAAAAGATGAAGAATTTTGGGATGAACAATTTAAATTACTACCTAATTTATACAAAGAATTATGTGGTGAAGATGAAAAAACAGGTCTTATATGGATGCCTAATACAGTAAATATTCCAAATAAAGGTATGGTATTTGCTGAAGGTAAAAACGCTGAAAATTGGAATTGGGCAGCAGTAAAAGCAGTTCCTATGCCCGAGGAAGAAAAAGAATCATTTAAGGCTAAAGGTAAAGATTACGAATTTAAAATGGATATGACTACCTTAAAACATTTTGATGAAAGTGATTTTATGGAAGCTCTTGATTATATTGGAGTATTCGAAAAATAAATTATGAAGTTAAGTTACGCGATACCAGTATGTAATGAATTTGTAGAAATACAACGTTTAATTACATTCTTATTAGAAAATAAACGTCAACAAGACGAAATTGTAGTATTATACGACTCAAACAATGGAGATAAAGAAGTAGAGACTTATCTTCGTAAAATGAATGTAAGCAAAACTCTATTTAGATGGGCTTCTTACAAATTTGAAGGAGATTTTGCAGCAATGAAAAATCGTTTAAATAGTTTATGTGGTGGAGATTATATATTCCAGATTGATGCTGATGAGATGCCTAATGAGTATATGATGAAAATCATTCCTCAGATGTTAGAAGTTAACCAAGGGATAGATTTAATGAGAGTCCCTCGAATTAATAAAGTAGAAGGTTTAACTGAAGCCCATATTCAAAAATGGGGGTGGGCTGTAGATAGTAGAGGTAGAGTAAATTGGCCTGATATGCAATGGAGACTTTATAAAAATGACCCACGTATTAGGTGGCATGGGGAAGTTCATGAAAAAATTATTGGACATGCTACACACGCTATCCTCCCAATAGAGGAAGAATTTGCTTTAATTCATAATAAAACAATTGAACGTCAAGAAAACCAAAACAATTATTACGAGACATTGTGATTTCAGTTATAATTCCCACATATAAGGAACCAGAATACCTAGATTTATGTCTTAAGTCATGTTTTGAAGGGCAAGTAAACAATAACGAAATTATCGTTGTAGTAGATGGTTACTATGAATTAAATAAAGCAGTTCTAGATAAGTATCCTAAAGTAAATGTCTTAGACTTAGGTTCAAACCAAGGACTATCAGTAGCTACAAATTGGGGTGTTTATAATGCTACACACGATTATATTTTGGTAATCAACGATGACAATGTATTCCCACGTAATTGGGACGAAAAATTAACACCATTTAAACAACAAGGCATTGTAGTATCAGCTAATCAAGTTGAACCTAACCCTTCAATGTTCCCTCAATTTATAATTAAAGATTTAGGTAAATCACCTGAAGAATTTGATTTAAAAGCTTATTGGGAATTTGAAGATACACAATACAAACAAGCAGAATTAAATGGTTCAACTTTACCATTTATGATGAATAAATACGATTATTTAGCAGTAGGTGGTTGGGATGTTATGTATCCTTCACCTCACGTAGTTGATTGGGATTTTTTCCTTAAATGTGAGTACGCAGGATATCTTATGAAGCGCGCATACGTTAATTTTTATCATTTTGCTGGCGCTGCTACGCGTAAAACCCACAAACAAAGCGATGAATCTACACGTAAAGAACAATTGGCTCATAAGTTTTTTACCAATAAATGGGGTAGTAGAGCAGAACATAATCCTCAAAATAATTCAAAATTATTATCTAAATTTAAATGAAAGAACTTTTACAAGATAAATATGGAGAGGGTTTAAATGTAAAAGAATCACCCAAAACTGAAGCTGAACGTGAGTTAGCTTTATTTGTTGATACAATTGAAACTTTAGAACATATCTGGCATTCTGAACATGAGTTACATGAGGATTACGGAATTGATCTACTAGGCTTCAGTAAATATTATTACCACGCCATAGAGAATTTAGTTGTAGCTAAATATGGATATGACACTGCTGATGTAATTTGGTGGTGGGTTTTAGATAGATTTGATGCTAATGGTGAATTATTAGGTGTAGAAATGGAAGATGGTAAGGTTCATATGTTAGAAACTCCTACAGATTTGTGGAAATTTTTACAAAGTTTGTGATATGTATAGGGAAACTTAAACATATTAACACATGAACAATATAACTTACATAGATTGTATAGTATGTAATCAACCAATGCCCGAATTAAGGTTAACTAAATTTGGTTATAAAAATTGTATAAACTGCTCAACAACAAAACCTAAACAAGCAGTAAATGCCCAATTTGGAGAAGGTGATCATACATTTAACGAAATAGTTTTTATAGAAGATTAATGCCAAGCGCTAAACCACTTGCTAAAGAACGAATATTAGCAGCTATGTCTCAAACATTGAGTAATAAAGCTGCTGCTCGCTATTTGCATGTGTCTTATACACATTATAAAAAGTGGGCTAAAACTTACGATGCAACAGAAGATGGTTATGATAATTTATTTGATCAACATTTAAATCAGGCAGGTAAAGGCATACCTAAATTTTTAAGAGCAGATGGACCCGAACCAGCATTACTAGATATAATTGAAGGTAGAATTGATGCTTCATCATTCAGCCCAGATAAATTAAAATACAGATTAATAACTGAAGGTTACTTAAAAGAAGAATGTTCAGTATGCCAATTTCACGAACGTAGAGTAAACGATTATAAAATACCATTACTACTTAACTTTAAAGATAATAATAAAAATAATTATCGTAAGGAAAACATAGAGTTACTTTGTTATAATCATTATTTTCTACAAGTTGGAGATATATTTAGCGACAAACAGATTAAGGGTATAGAAGATCACGTCCCAACATATCAAAGCGATGTAGAATGGGAACTTGATGATTATCAAAAACAACAACTTGAAAGACTAGGATTAGGTGATCCTGCAGATGAAAGTGATGATCCTTATTCATTAGTATCTAGACGATGAAAAAACGCAAAAGTAAATTAGCACGTAAAAAACGTAAACATGATAAGTTGGTCAATGATTATGAAACCCAAAAATCTAAACACTTAGAAAAACTAGCAGATAAAATGTTGGAGGACCAAGAAAAACTTAGTAAATTACGGGATAAGAAATCAGATGGTAAATTTTTAGACCTATTTTAAATGGTAAAACGAATTAAAGTAAAAAGTGTAGAGGAATTTGAAGATATGCTTCAAGAACAAGACCTTAAAATCTCTAAAGCAATTATTGAAGTTGCTTTAAAGAATTTAAAAGGTGAAAAACGCTTTATACCTGTTTTAGAAGTCCATGTTGAAGAAGATGAATCTATCTTCGATATAACCTTGGATAGGCAAAATATGGTTAGTACATTACAGCAGAATTTAGAGATTCATGAGCGTAATGAGGATTATGAAGGGTGTGCTCGAATTTCTAAAGCAATACAAGAATTAAAAAAATAATTGTATGAAAAAGGTTGCGTTACTAGGATTATTACCATTATTCATCAGTAGTGGTAATGTAAAAACATTAGAGGTTAGTTATGAAGAAACTATTATCGAAATTAAGCCAAAGAACATTCAGCCTATTATTACAGATGGAGACCTTCTCAATGCCCTTATTTTTGTTGAGTCTAGGGGTAATGACTCTGCTATTGGCGATAGGCATCTTGTAGGTAATGAGGCAGTAGGTGCTTTACAGATTCGACCTATTATGGTTAGAGAAGTAAATCGCATTTGTAAACGAATAGGTTCACACCAACGATTTGCTTTAAAGGATAGGTTTGATAGACAAAAATCAATTCATATGTTTATGATATGGAGAGAGTTCCATCATAAAGATGATAGTGCTGAAGTTATAGCACGTAATTGGAATGGTGGACCTAAAGGTTATAAAAAAGATAGAACAATTCAATATTGGAATAAAATAGAAAAACAATTAAACAATGAGTAATACAAGTGCAAAGCAACGTTATGTTGCATTTACAGAATGGCATGAATGGGCTAAAACAAAATACCCATCATTTAAAAATGCTACTAAAAAGAAAAAACCATCACAACCACGTTTTAGTGAGTATGGTTAGTAAACTATCAGTATTACAAGTAATGCAGATTATGACTGAGGATGATTTTATGTATTTAATGGAATATGAACCTGATACAATATTATCTTTATGTAATGCCTTAAGTATTGAA
>Ga0206127_1002384_pt1 | contig 18744 bp, 25 predicted proteins | sample Helgoland_Spring_6_FD_148646 | JGI IMG/M metagenome (GOLD analysis project Ga0206127, IMG submission 148646) | Pelagic subsurface seawater microbial communities from Kabeltonne, Helgoland, North Sea - Helgoland_Spring_Bloom_20160419_1 | ecosystem: Environmental > Aquatic > Marine > Epipelagic ...
TTTGACTACCTCGCCAAAGTCATCACAGGCGTCACGTTCAAAGATGGAATGGAAACACCCAAACCTGACCAGATCGCTGCATGACCAACAATCCTCAAACACCAGATTTGACAATAACTCTCTTAAAAAACGGTACATCAGAATGGAAGTGCTCATTGTCGAAAGTCAGCCCGATCTGGGAGGACTCTGGAAAGCCTGCTTGGAACGTCGCGGAATGAACGTCACCCTTGCTTCAAGCCAAACACAGGCTTTCGCAGCTCTGAGCGCGCAGGATTTCGACATGATCATTCTGGATTTGATTTTGGCAGATGGTCAGGCTTTAGCGATTGCAGATTACGCCAGTTACCGCAGACCAGAATCGCGCATCATCTTTGTGACCAACACATCATTCTTTTCCGATGGATCGATTTTTCAGCTTAGCTCAAACGCCTGTGCCTTCGTGCAAAGCGCAACTCCGCCAGAAGATCTGGCGACGATGGTTCAGCATTACGCGAGTGGGGATTAACCGCGCCCGTGTGGTTCTAGGAAGTCGAGCACGGGGTTCGTCGGGATAATCCTGTTCGGGTTTATTGTCTCGTGAGAATAGTGATAATGGCGCACGATGTGCTGCATGTTCACCGTCTCTGCGACGCCCGGCACTTGGTATAGCTCGCGTGTGTGTGCCCATAGATTTGGATAATCGACGATCCGCTTGCGGTTACATTTGAAGTGCAAGTGATAGACCGGATCAAAGCGCACGAGGGTGGTGAACAACCGCCAATCCGCCTCTGTCAGAACATCGCCCATCAAGTAGCGATTTTCGCTGAGGATTTGTTCCACCCACTCAAGACTATCAAACAAGGGGCCAACAGCGGCGTCATAGGCGGCTTGCGTGGTGGCGAAACCGGACTTGTAGACGCCATTGTTGATGGTGTCGTAGATGCGGGCGTTGACCTCCTCGATGCTCTGGCGCATCTCCTCGGGCCAGTAATCAGCGGTGTTGCCCGTCAACGCGTCAAACGCAGAGTTAAACATGCGGATAATCTCGGAGGATTCGTTAGACACAACAGTCTCGCGCTGTTTATCCCATAGGATCGGAACGGTCACACGGCCAGAAATCTCGGGGTCCGCTTTGATGTAGATATCGCGTGCGAAGGGCAGGCCATAGAGCGTGTCACCCGTCGCACCGTGCTCATCAGTTTCAAACGTCCAACCATCAGAGAGCATGTCGGGATGCACAACAGAAACGCTGATATGATCATTCAGCCCTTTCAGCGCGCGAAAGATCAATGCGCGATGCGCCCAAGGGCAGGCGTGGCTGACGTAGAGGTGGTAACGACCAAGTTCCGCTGGAAAGCCGGCTTCGCCAGAAGGGCCAGCGCTACCATCTTTGGTGATCCAATTACGAAACTTCGCAGTTGAGCGCACGAATGCACCACCAGATGCTTTTGTGTCATACCACTGATCGTGCCATACTCCGTCGATAAGCAAACCCATATCATTCGTCCTTCGCGATTTCGTTAGGGTGGATGTAGATCACTTGGGATTGCGCACATAGAGCGACCAGCGCGCAGAGATCGTGCGAGGGTGCACAGGTATTTTAAGGACGCAGAAAAATGATGCTCGCACAGTCGGATCGCCTAACCCTTCGCCGCCTCTCCAAACAGGATGTTGCGTCGTTTCGTGCTTATCGCGGTGACCCCGAAGTCGCCAAGTTTCAAGGCTGGGACGCGATGGACGAGGCGGAAGCTATGGGTTTTCTCGCTCACATGCAAAATGTGCCTTTGCTCAGCGCGGGTAAGTGGACGCAGCTGGGCATCGCTCTGCGCGAAGGGGATACGCTTGTCGGTGATATCGGTGTGCATATTGCAGAGGATGAAAGCGAAGCGGAACTGGGGATTACCTTGGCCCGCGATGTTCAACGCCAAAGCATTGGATTTGAGGCAGTCGAGATGGTTTGCGCATGGCTTTTCACGCAAACCAAGATCGCACGCATCGTTGCAATCACCCATGCAGACAACAAACGCGCCCTTTCTTTGTTGGCGCGTACACCGTTTCAACACACCCACGACACCCATGATGTGATAGACGGGGTTGCAACGCCTGAGCGTTGGTTCGAGCGACGTCGCAGCTAAGCCCTATTGAGGCGCGAATCCGTTTGAAAGGCCGCGCGAGCGCCCCTATAAGCACGACTGACAACGCCCAAGGGGCCGGACAGGTGTGACGTAGACGTTGACCCAAATAGGGGGCGAACACGTCAGTGGTTGATGCGAACCTATGGCTCGCGCACTCTCCTGTTTCGGCGCGAATAAAACACGGAGATGCCTGATGAAGCTCACTTTGATATCTTTGACCGCCTTGCTTTGGGCAAATGCGGCTGTCGCGCATGTGGGTCATTTGGCTGAAGTCGCAGGGCACGGCCATTGGCTTGGCGCTGCTGCAATTGGCGCAGCCATTGCGCTGGGTGCTTTGGCGGCCGCGAAGGGCAAGAAAGAAGAGGCCAGTGTCGATGACGACGCTGAGCACGAAGAAGAATTGCAGGAGGCTTGAGAGCAATGAGCAAGATCGGCGTGATGATTTGTGGCCATGGCTCGCGTAGCCAGTCCGCAGTGGATGAATTTTCGACATTGGCAGAAAAATTGCCGCCCTTGCTCCCAAGTGATTGGCAGATGGAATACGGCTATCTTGAGTTCGCTAACCCTGTGATCCGTGATGGTCTCGATAAGCTGCGCGAAGCTGGCTGTGACAAGATTTTAGCGGTGCCGGGAATGCTGTTCGCGGCGATGCATTCCAAGAATGACATCCCCACAGTGCTGAACACATATGCGGCCAAGCACGGGATTGAAGTGTCCTACGGCCGGGAGCTTGGCGTTGATCCCAAGATGGTTGCCGCCGCTGGTGGCCGTATCCGCGAAGCGGTTGAGAGCGCGAATGCGCAGCACGGCGAAGTTGCTTTGCAAGACACCTGCCTCGTCGTGATCGGGCGCGGCGCGTCTGACCCTGATGCCAACGGCAACGTCGCCAAGATCGCGCGCATGCTGCAAGAGGGCATAGGTTTTGGCTGGCTAGAAGTCGGCTATTCGGGTGTGACCTTCCCGCTGGTAGAGCCTTGCCTGCAACATGCCTCCAAGCTGGGCTACAAACGGATCATTGTTTTCCCGTATTTCCTGTTCAGCGGTATTTTGATTGACCGTATCTATGGCTTTACGGACCAAGTGGCTGCCGAGCATCCTGAGATTACCTTCGTTAAAGCGGGCTATTTAGGGGATCACCCAAAAGTTCTAGAGACCTTTGCAGAACGCGTGAGCGAACAACTTGGCGCTGTGCCACCGCCCAACTGTGGAATTTGTGCGTTTCGCGAGCAGGTTCTGGCGTTCGACAATGGCGAGCATCACCACATCAAACCCGAAGACCGCGCGCATCCCGCGTTTGCCTCTGTTCCGCCGCCCACATGCGTAATGTGCAAATACCGCACGCAGGTTTTAGGGTTCGAGAATGAAGTAGGCGCGGTACAAGAAAGCCATCACCATCATGTGGAAGGGCAGGGCGCTTCTGCACCGGGCTCGAATGTGGCTGATTGCAAACTGTGCGATACGTTTTGTACCGGCATGTGCCGTTTGAAGATGCAAGATGATCATGCGCATCTCCATCACCACGGGCATGATCATGACCATGATCACCACCATCACGCGGAATACCCGCATGCCAAGCACCCGCACGGTCCAGAAAGCGCGCGGAAACGTTCGTGAGACCTTACGAACGCGATCCAGCAGAGATTTATCGTCAAAGCTTTGCAACTGTCCGGGCTGAGGCGAATTTGGATCGCTTTGACACTGGCATGCAGAGCCTAGCTGTGCGTTTGATCCATGCTTGCGGGATGGTCGAAGTTGCCGATAGGATTGCCTATTCGCAAGGCGCTTATCTGGCGGGACATCGTGCGTTGAAAGCGGGCGCACCAGTGCTGTGTGATTGCGAAATGGTTGGTGCCGGTATCATTCGGCGCTATTTGCCGAGCGATAATCAAGTGATTGTCACCCTCAACGATCCGCGCACACCTGATCATGCCAAAGCGATTGGCAACACGCGCTCGGCTGCGGCTGTTGAGTTGTGGGAACCTCATTTGGAAGGTGCGGTTGTGGCTGTGGGCAATGCGCCGACGGCGCTGTTTCATTTGCTAGAAATGATTGATGCGGGCGCACCCAAGCCTGCGGTGATCCTTGGCTTTCCTGTTGGTTTTGTGGGGGCTGCTGAGAGCAAAGCAGAATTAGCCGCGCGTTCGAGAGGCTGTGAGTTTATCGCTTTGCGGGGTCGTCGTGGAGGCTCCGCGATTGCCTCTGCTGCGGTCAATGCTTTAGCGGCTGGGCTGCCCGAAGAACGATGAGCAATTTTTCTAGAAAAATCGGATGCCTCCGGCGGGGATATTTTGAAAGAGAGGAAGATCATGTCTGAGCCTTGGCTTCATATCGTCGGGATAGGTGAAGACGGGATGGACGGTTTGGTCCCTGCCACACGCGCTGTTGTCGAGGCCGCTGAGATCATCATCGGCGGTGATCGCCATCATCGCTTGAGCGAGAGCGTCGTGGCACAGCGCGTTGCTTGGCCGTCACCGTTTGATGCTTTGATTGGTGTGTTGCAAAGCTATCGCGGCAAGCGCGTTGTTGTCTTGGCAACTGGCGATCCTTTGTGGTTTTCCGTCGGCGCGCGAATTGGTCGTGCGATTGATCCAAGCGAGATTACCTATCATCCACAGTTGAGCGCGTTTCAACTGGCTGGCGCGCGCATGGGTTGGTCTATGCCGGATGTGGAAACGCTGACGGTGCATGGTCGCCCGGTGGAGCAAATGATCGCTTACATTCAGCCCGATATTCGGTTGTTGATTTTGACGACCGGTGCTGAGACGCCCGCACAGATTGCTGCTTTCTTGACCGAGCGCGGGTTCGGGCAGAGTAAGATGACTGTTTTGGCGGCCATGGGTGGCAAGGACGAGCAGCGCTTTGACGGGATTGCCAGTGATTGGGCGCACGAGGTGCCTGCGTTCAACACCATGGCTGTTGAGTGTATTGCTGGGCCTGATGCGGCGCTTTTGCCGCGTGTGCCGGGCCTCGCGGATGAGTTGTTTCAAAGTGATGGAACGATGACAAAGCAAGAGGTTCGCGCGGCGACTTTGGCCAAGCTTATGCCGATGCGTGGGGCGTTACTTTGGGACATTGGCACAGGCTGCGGATCGGTCGCTGTCGAATGGATGCGCGCTGCGCGCTATGCCCGCGCGATCGGGATTGAGCCGCGTGCGGACAGGCGGGCGATGGCAGCGGCGAATGCACTCGCGCTCGGGGCGCCTAAGTTAGAGTTGATCGACGGCAAAGTGCCCGAGGCTTTTAGCGGTTTGGCCGCGCCTGATGCTGTGTTCATAGGCGGTGGCCTGTCGGATGCGACGTTTGAGGCTGCGTGGGAGGCGCTGCGTCCTTTGGGGCGTTTGGTCGCGAATGCCGTCACGTTGGAAAGCGAAGCGGTGCTGATCGGTTTGCACAAGAAACATGGCGGACAATTGGTGAAACTACAGGTGAACCGAGCGGAACCCGTTGGTTCGCTCACGGGATGGCGTCCGCTTATGCCCGTCACACAGTGGAGCTTGATCAAGCGATGAGTGGAAAACTGTATGGTGTGGGCCTTGGGCCGGGCGACCCTGAATTGATGACTTTGCGCGCGCATCGTTTGATTTCTGGTGCAAGTGTTGTGGCCTATCCAGCGCTTGCAGGGGCTGCGAGTTTCGCGCGCTCTATCGCAGCGGATGTAATTCCGAGCGGCGCGCGTGAGATTGTGATGGATGTGCCCATGAGTGTGGAGCGCGCACCTGCGCAAGCGGCCTATGACAAAGGCGCGGCCGAGATTGCCGTTGCGCTTGAGAGTGGGGATGATGTGATTTGCCTATGCGAAGGCGATCCGTTTTTTTACGGCTCCTTCATGTATCTTTTCGCGCGATTGTCTGAAAAATTTGACGTCGAAGTCGTGCCAGGCGTAACTTCGATTACCACATGTGCTGCACGTGCGGGCATGCCGCTCGCGGCGCGCAATGAACGGCTGACTGTTTTGCCAGGACCGTTGCCCGAAGATGAGCTGCGCGCGCGCATTGAAGGCGCTGAAAGCGTGGCGATTATGAAGGTTGGGCGACATTTGGCGAAGATCAGGGGTGTGATTGACGGCCTCGGTTTGACTGAGCATGCGGTCTATGTAGAGCGCGCGAGCTTGCCCGAAGAGGTGGTTTTGCCGCTCAAGGATGCACCTGAAAAGGCGCCCTATTTTTCTATGATATTACTGACTAAGGGAGCCGATCCATGGCTGTGAGACCCGTTGTATTGGCGCTGTCGCGCTCTGGTGAGGACACTGCGCACCGCGTGGCGAAAGCGATTGATGCACAGGTGCATGGACGCGAGGGGCGTGTTGAACAAGCGGATGCTTTCTTTGCCAATGCGCTTGATCATGCGCGTGATTTGTTTGCGGCGGGCGTGCCAATCGTGGGCGTTTGCGCGAGCGGGATCTTGATCCGTGGTGTTGCGCCTTTGCTTGCGGACAAACGCGCAGAGCCACCTGTTGTTTCTGTCAGCGACGATGGCTCTGTGGTTGTTCCTTTGCTTGGTGGGCATCGGGGCGCAAATCGTCTGGCGCGTGAGATCTCTGAGGCATTGGGTGGCGTTGCTGCCGTAACAACGGCGGGGGACGTGGCGCTGGGCGTGGCTTTGGATGAGCCACCTGTTGGCTACGCTTTGGCCAATCCTGAGGATGCCAAAGGGGCGATGGCTGCGATGCTTGGCAGCGCTGGTGTTCAGGTCAAAGGCGAGAATATCTTTGGGATTGAAAACACCGGAACTGGCGTTGAGTTGATTGTGACGGATACGCGTCAGCAAGGGTCTGAGACGGCATTGGTTTATCATCCGCAGCGCTTTGTGCTGGGGCTTGGTTGCGCGCGCAACACCGATCCTGCGGAGATGTGGGAGCAGGTTCAGGCGGTGCTGCACGAGGCTGGCGTTGCGGCAGGTGCTGTTGCGGCGGTTGCATCGATTGATTTGAAAGGTGATGAGCCTGCGATGATTGAGGTGGCCAAGCGTCTCGGCAAGCCTTTGCGGCTTTTCTCTGCAGCAGAGCTGGAGGCCGAGACAACGCGTTTGGAGAACCCATCCGAAGTGGTTTTCGCAGAAGTGGGCTGTCACGGCGTCAGCGAAGGCGCGGCTTTGGCGATGGTTGGCGCGGAAGGGTCTTTGCGAATTGCGAAACGTAAGACTGCGAATGTGACAGTGGCCCTGGGCGAGGCGATCGCGCCACTTGTTAAATTGAAAGGTCGTGCGCGCGGCACGCTGTCGATCGTCGGTATTGGGCCCGGTCAAGCGAGTTGGCGCACACCTGAAGTGTCGCGCCTTGTGGCGGACGCTGAGGAATTGGTGGGCTATGGGCTATATATTGACCTGCTTGGACCTTTGGCGATTGGCAAAGAGCGTTCGGACTTCCCATTGGGTGGTGAAGAGGCGCGGTGTCGCTATGCGTTAGAACAAGCGGGGCAGGGCAAGAATGTTGCGTTGGTTTGTTCTGGTGATGCGGGCATTTATGCGATGGGCGCGCTTGTTTTTGAATTGATGGATCGCGGTGCGGATGAGATGGGCGTCACGGACGCTGCGCGCCGTGTCGAAGTGATTTGCTCACCTGGCGTGTCGGCCTTGCAGGGAGCAGCGGCGCGGGCTGGTGCGCCTTTGGGGCATGATTTTTGCGCAATTTCGCTGTCAGATTTACTGACGCCGCGCGATGATATTTTGCGACGTTTGAAGGCGGCGGCGGAGGGTGATTTCGTGATCGCGTTCTACAACCCTGTTTCTAAAACACGACGCACTTTGCTGGCTGAAGCACGCGACATTCTGCTCCAGCATCGCCCTGCGGATACGCCTGTGATGCTTGCCTCGTCCTTGGGGCGGCCGGAAGAGCATGTGCGCTATCGTCGTTTGGACGCATTGGAAGTCGATGAGGTCGATATGCTGACGGTGGTTTTGGTTGGTTCTTCCAACTCGAAACTCGCACAGCTTGGGACCGGCCCACGCATGTACACACCGCGTGGCTATGCGCGTAAAATTGATGGCGATCTAAGCCAGCAAGCGTCGTAATTTAAGTTTATTTAGAAAGATGAAGCGATGACAGTCTATTTTATTGGCGCGGGTCCGGGTGATCCTGAGTTGTTGACGCTGAAAGCGCAGCGTTTGATTTCTGAGTGCCCTGTGTGTTTGTACGCGGGGTCTTTGGTGCCGCAAGAGGTTGTCGCGGGGGCACCGCAAGGTGCCATTGTGATGGACACGGCGGCGATGACTTTGGACGACACGCATGGCGAGATTGTTGCCGCGCATAAGCGCGGTGAGAATGTCGCGCGTGTGCATTCGGGCGATCCGTCTCTGTATGGTGCGATTGCAGAGCAAATCCGGCGTCTGCGCGCGGACGAGATCGACTATCAGATCATACCGGGTGTGCCTGCCTATGCGGCGGCTGCGGCGGCCTTGGGGCAAGAACTGACGGTGCCTGAGGTGGCGCAGTCGATTGTTTTGACACGTGTGTCGATGAAGAGCACCTCGATGCCACCGAAAGAGACATTGGAGAATTTCGCAGCAACTGGCGCGACTTTGGCGATCCACTTGGGTGTGCGGAACTTGCGCGAGATCGTGCGCGTTTTGGGGCCGCACTACGGCGAAGATTGCCCTGTGGTCGTGGCGTACCGTGTGGGCTGGCCGGACGAAATGTTCATTCGCGGCACGTTGAAAGACATCCATAAAAAGGTGCGCGCGGAAAAGATTACGCGTACAGCTTTGACTTTGGTAGGGCCAGTTTTGGGCAACATCCGCGACTTCAAAGACTCAGCGCTTTATGATCCAAAGATGCCGCATGTGTTGCGCCCTGTTGAAGGGGCTGTGCTGGTCGATCCTATTGACTAAGCGTTCTCAAATTCGCTTAACGTGAGGCTGTAGGAACGTATCCAGAAGTCCTAGCTTCTCTGAGATCTCTTGACCAAGCGCATCTTGTGTTTGTGCAACCCGCGTCCAGCTTGCGGTGATGAAAATCCCGTCATTCAACGCAAGCACAGGAATTTCGCAGATCTGTGCATCGCAATAAGTCACGAGTGGTGCTTTGGCTAAGTAAGGTGATACGTGTTGGCAGCTTGTGTTCTTGGTGTCTGAAGTCGATGCGCAAAGATATGTGTCGCCTTTTGTGATGTTCGCATCGGTAAGGACAGCCTGATGTCGCGCGGCACTCTTTTCCGCATCAGCCACCGCGTTTTCTGTGGCCTCAATCAGCAAGCCCAAAATATCGAGCTTGGCGATTTCGGTATCAATCTCAATCTTTGAGACGACGGGTATTTTCAAAGCGCGTCCATCAACTGCGTTTTCTTCAACGGCATGACAAACAACGCTTTTGCGCTTTAAAAGATGCGTGTTCTGCGCGTCAAAAGCACGAAAGACAGTGCCGCCACGCCGCAAGATGCCCTCTCGATCCATCGCGCCGAAATCAACAAAGCGGTATTTATCAGGACAAGCTTGTGCGCTGGTTTGGGTGGCAAGCAGCGCAAACAATAGGGCAGTAACAAAGCTACGCATGCCGAAACTACTGCAAATCCCCAAACGCGGTCTGCAAACGCTCAACCGCTTCGATGATCCGCGAACGCGGGGTGGCGAAGTTGAAGCGTAAGAAGCTATCGCCACCTTTGCCAAAAGTGGGTCCATGGTTCGCAGCGATCCGTGCGTTTTGCTCAACGCGAGCGGTGAACTCTTCGCGGCTCATGCCCGTGTCTTCAAAATCGACCCATGCAAGATAGGTGGATTGCATGTCCATGGATTTCAGACCCGGTATGGCGTTCACGCCCGCATCAAATACTTTGCGATTGCCATCAAGGTATTGCACCAAATCGTCAACCCATGCTGCACCCTCAGGGGAATAGGCGGCTTCGGCCATGAACAGGCCAAAGGAGTTCGGACTGAGACCCATCGCCATCATTCGTGCTCCGAAACGCGCGCGCAGATCGGGGTCAGCGATAATCACATTGCCGGAATGTGAGCCTGCGATATTGAAGGTTTTTGTGGTGGCGGTCATCATAACAAGGCGATCTTCGATGCCCGCGATATTGGCCATCGGAATATGTGTGTTTCCTTCAAAAACCAGATCATGGTGGATTTCATCAGAGACCAAGATCAACTCGTGACGTTTCGCAAAGGCGGCGACAGCCTGTAGCTCGCCCTTGCTCCATACGCGGCCAGAAGGGTTGTGCGGCGAGCAGAAAACCAGCATCGTTTCATTGCCTGTCATTTGCGCATCATATGCGTCAAAATCTAGTTCATAACGGCCATCGATATTGTTCATTTCACACTCAACAACAGTGCGGCCGGCAGCGCTGATCACCTTGGCAAAGGCGTGATAGACTGGGGTGAACAGAACAACCCCTTCGCCGGGATTGGTGAAGGCATCGACGCACATAGCCGTGCCATTTACCAAACCATGCGTGGTGAAAATGCCTGCCGGATCAACATCCCAACCGTGGCGGGACTTCATCCACCAGCAGATGGCTTCGCGGTAGGGTGCATCGTCGCCGTAGTAGCCGTAAACACCGTGCTCGTGCATCTTTGCCACCGCGTCTGAGATGCACTGTGGCGGGCGGAAATCCATGTCGGCGACCCACATCGAGATACCATCGCTTGCGGGGACGCCGTAAATCGCCTCCATCGCGTCCCACTTGACAGAATGCGTGCCGTGGCGGTCGATGATTTCGTCGAAACTCATGTGGGATACTCCTGATTGGTTAAAGAAGACGCTACCGAATTGAGCCAAATCTGCAAGGGCTGTTGCCGCGCGCGCGATGCTGGATTAAATGCTGGTTTATGAAGCTGAAGATTTTAATCCACCCCGACCCGCGCCTCAAGAAGGTCTGTGCTGCCGTGCCCGATATCTCGGATGAGTTGCGCGTGTTTGCCGATGATATGCTTGAGACGATGTACACCGCCCCCGGTATTGGTTTGGCCGCGCCTCAGGTCGGTGTTTTGGACCGCCTGATCGTGCTCGATTGCGTAAAGGAAGATGGGGCAAAGCCGGAGCCATTGGTCATGGTGAACCCGCGTGTGATTGCAGCCTCTGATGAGACGAATGTCTATGACGAGGGCTGTCTGTCGATCCCCGATCAATACGCTGATGTGACCCGCCCAAAAGAGGTGCGCGTTGAGTGGCTCGATCTGGATGGCAACTTGCAAGAACGCGATATGGACGGGCTTTGGGCGACTTGCGTGCAGCATGAGATTGATCACCTCGAAGGCAAACTGTTCATCGACTACCTCAAGCCGCTGAAGCGTCAGATGATCACTCGCAAAATGCAAAAGCTGAAACGCGAATTGGCGCGCGGATGAGCAATCTGGCGATTGTTATGTGGCCGGATCCGCGGCTTCGCGAGGTTTGCACGCCTGTAGCGCTCGTGGACGCCGAACTAGAGCAGTTGATCGGTGATATGTTCGAGACTATGTATGCCGCGCCTGGGCGTGGATTGGCCGCGCCGCAAATCGGTGTGATGCAACGCTTGTTCGTGATGGACGCGACGTGGAAAGAGGGCGAGATGAGCCCGCTTGTTTGTATCAATCCAGTGACGAAACCTGTCGGCGTTGCAACGAGCACCAATGAAGAGGCGTGCCTGTCGATTGTTGGTGTTGCCGCTGATGTGACGCGCCCGAATGCGATAGAGTTGAGCTATACGGATATGACAGGTGCTCAGGTCACGACACATCTAGAGGGTTTTGCCGCGATCTGTGCGCAGCATGAAATGGATCATCTTGAGGGACGCGTCATCTTTGATCACCTCGACACAGATGCGCGCGCAGCGTTGGAAACTGAATACGAAAGTTTGAAAATATGAGCGTGCGCAAATGTATTCCTTGGCCAGACAAACGCTTGCGCACTGCGGCCGCTGAGGTCGCTGAAATCACCGACGACGTCCGCGCGGTTTGGCAAGATTTGATCGATACAATGGAAGCGATGCCCGGCGTTGGCATGGGCGCGAACCAGATTGGCGTGATGCAACGTCTCGCTATTGTGGACGCTTCGCAAGAACGCGGCAAAGTCGTGCGCATGGCGAACCCTGTGATCTTGCATTCTTCTGTCGAGTTGCGCGAACATGATGAGGCGAGCCCGAATTTGCCCGGTGTGTCTGCGATCATCAAACGCCCGCGTGCGGTTACTGTGAAGTTTCTCAACGACAAGGGGATCATGGATCGTCGCGAGTTTGTTGGCCTGTGGGCGACGTCGGTGCAGCACCAGATCGATCACCTAAATGGCAAAATGTATTTCGACCACCTCAGCCGCATGAAACGCGAAATGCTGATCAAGAAGGCGCGCAAAATATGAGAGTGATCTTCATGGGCACGCCGGATTTCTCAGTGCCTGTCTTGGACGCTTTGATTGCTGCGGGTCATGAGATCGCAGCGGTCTATTGCCAGCCTCCGCGCCCTGCGGGTCGTGGCAAGAAAGAGCGGCCTACGCCGGTGCATGCGCGCGCTTTGGCGTTGGGTTTGGATGTGCGTCATCCGGTTTCTTTAAAGGGCGCAGATGAGCAGCAAGCCTTTGCAGCGTTGAACGCTGATGTGGCTGTGGTTGTCGCTTATGGTCTGATCCTGCCGCAGATTATCTTGGATGCGCCAAAGCGTGGGTGTCTGAATATTCACGCGTCGCTTTTGCCGCGCTGGCGTGGGGCGGCACCTATTCACCGCGCGATTTTGGCGGGGGATGCAGAGACGGGCGTTTGCATCATGCAGATGGAAGCGGGTTTGGATACTGGTCCGGTTTTGCTGCGTGAAGCGATTACGATTGGTGCGGAGGAAACGACGGGTGTATTGCATGATCGCTTGAGCGCGATGGGCGCGCGGCTTGTATGTGACGCTTTGGATCAGCTTGATGACCTCGCGGCCGAGGTGCAGTCAGAGGACGGCGTGACCTACGCCAGCAAGATCGACAAAGCCGAAGCGCAGGTGAATTGGAACCAAAGCGCGACGCAAATTGATCGTCAGATCAGAGGACTTTCGCCCTTTCCAGGGGCTTGGACACTGCTTGGGGGAGTTCGTGTTAAGCTTTTGGCAAGCCGTGTCGTATCTGGAGCTGGCGCTGTGGGGCAGGCGTTGGATGATAGTTTGACCATTGCTTGCGAACAGGGTGCAATTCAGGTCATTCGCGCGCAGAAGGCTGGTAAAGGCGCGCAAGATGCGCAAGAGTTTTTGCGCGGCACGCCTGTGCCCAAAGGCACCCAATTCGGGCAAGGATGAGTAAATGTTTTTAGCACTTTTTGGAACAGTCGTGATCGCAGGGATCGTCGGATATATTTCCGAGAAAAGCGGCTTTACGCATAACGGCTACTTGCCTTCGATCATTATTTGCGTGGGTGGTGCGTTCTTGTTCTACTTCGTGTCGATCATGTTTCGCATTGGCTTTGGCTCACCTGGCGTGGATGCCATTCTCGCCTCGATCGGCGCGTTGATTATCGTTCCGACGCATTGGCGAAAGTAACCATTTAGCTCTTTGGCGGCTCATGTTTGTAGATCGGCAAGCGCCATCCAAAGGCCAACGATCCCGCGCGCAAGATCACGGTGACTGCCATCGCAGCTCCTAAAACGCCCATGGATTGCAGTCCCAACGATGACGCCAACACACCTGACGCGGCCCCTGCGAATGCGGCGCTCACGTAAAGCTCGCCTTGTTTCAACACCAAGGGTACTTCGTTACAAACGACATCGCGCATCAAGCCACCCATGCAGCCGGTGACGATCCCCATCAACACCGCGATGATTGCAGGCTGTTCTAACGCCAAGGCAACACCGATCCCCGCCGCCACAGCGACGCCAAGCGCCAATGCATCAAGCCAGATCAGCAACTGATACCGGCTTTCTACCAAGTGTGCCGTGAAGAAAACCAAGAGCGCGGCGAGCGTCGTAATCGCCAAATAGGCGGGCTGCTCGATCCAAAAGATCGGGTTGCGATCCAACAGAACGTCACGCACCGTGCCACCACCGATGCCTGTCAAAGCTGCCAAAAATGCAAAGCCAACGAGATCAAGCTGCGCGCGGGATGCAACCAAAGCGCCCGTCAGCGCAAAGATGAAAACTGAAGTATAGTCGAGGGCGACGAGCAGTGTCACTTCTTGAACGGTGCCATGCCTGCGCGCGCCAACTCATCCGCACGCTCGTTCTCAGGATGGCCTGCGTGGCCTTTGACCCACTCCCAATTGACGGTGTGACGCGCTTGGGCTTCATCCAGTCGTTGCCAAAGTTCGACGTTCTTCACTGGTTTCTTGGCGGCCGTCTTCCAGCCGTTCTTCTTCCAGCCATGAATCCAGCGTGTGACCCCGTTTTTGACGTAGGTGCTGTCCGTCACGATGGTAAGTTCCGATGCGCGCTCTAGCACTTCAAGCGCTGAAATAGCCGCCATGAGTTCCATCTGGTTGTTGGTGGTCAGTTCCGCGCCACCGCTCAATTCGCGCTGTTTGAGAACCTCATCCCCTTCCATCGCACGCACAAGCACGCCCCATCCACCAGGGCCGGGGTTACCGCTGCATGCGCCGTCTGTGTAGGCTATCAAATTCGGCATGTCGTTATTTCCTACCTTGCAAACAAACCCAATCAGCGGGTTTGCCATCCAGACCAATATCACAACCAGTATTGCGGTGAATGACGCTTAGGCCATTGTCCGCCATCATCTTTTCAAGCTCTGTTTCTGTGAAGTAGCAGTATTGCCGGCCAATACGATCCCGCTTTTCACCAGCACCGGTTTTCATACCGATATGAAAAACACCACCGTTCTTCAGAGCACGCGTGATCTGAGAGATATGACCAGCAACCGCAGCACGCGGGGCGTGCAGCAGGCTGAAATTGGCAAAAATGCCATCATAGCGATCAACAGCATCCAGTGTATCAAATGTCTCGCAACGCGCGCTCACGCCGTCCAGAGCATCGGCAAGTTTCACCATTTCTAAGGAGGCATCGGTGGCCTCAACTTCAAATCCTGCCTCAGCCATTTTTAGGGCGAAATGACCGGGCCCACAGCCGAAATCGAGCACACGACCACCTGCATGCACGTTGGCGAGGAACGCGACGAGATTGTCGTTTTCAGCATCATTGCTCGTCAGTTCAGCATATTCGCCAGCCTTGGCATTGTAGACGTCCAGCGTTTCTTGATCGCTCATCCTAAAACTACTCCGGTGCTGAGGGATATGATGACGATGGCGCTGAGCAAGATACGCAGGGGCATCCACCAGTCCGGTGTGAGGCCCCATTTGCTGAACATAAAGTCCAATGCGAGCAAGCCTGCGAAACCTGCGATCAGATAAATCCCTGCGCTGGTTGGACCGCCACCTGTCATGAAAAACGCCCACAGGGCTGGAAGCACTGAAAGCGCATAGCCTGTTGCGGCTTGATTGGCCTCTGCCTTGGTCGCAAAGCCCCAGAGCACGCCGGACATGAAGGACAAAATCACTGCGCCGTAAAAGAGCTGGACGTAGGGACCAACAAAGCGCGGGCCGATCATTTGTGCGCTTGCGAGCGCGAAATCCGGTAGCGCGGTGGTGATCGCGCCCCAGATGAACGGGAGTGTGCCAGCAAGTCCAAGCAGCAGCGGAGCGCGGGGTATCATGACGCTTCGCGCAAGACGCGTGGTACTTTGAACTCGACGTTTTCTTTCGCCGTCTCGACGACTTCGACGGTGACGTCGTACTTCGCTTTGAACGCATCGATGACTTCTGTGATCAAAACGTCGGGTGCAGAGGCCCCAGCTGTGATGCCGATGCTTTCAATCCCCTCGAGTGCACGCCAGTCGATGTCGCTCGCGCGTTGCACGAGTTGCGAATAGCTGCATCCTGCCTTTGCGCCAACCTCGACCAAACGGCGAGAGTTAGATGAGTTCGGTGCGCCAACAACAAGCATTGCGTTGGTTTTTGCGGCCATTGCTTTGACGGACTCTTGGCGATTGGTGGTGGCGTAGCAAATGTCTTCTTTATGCGGGCCTTGGATTGCGGGGAAGCGGGCTTGTAGCGCCTCGACCACATCCGCGGTGTCGTCCACCGATAAGGTGGTTTGGGTAACAAACGCCAACTTATCAGGATCACGCACCTCAAGGCTTGCGACGTCGCTGGCTTCTTCGACCAAAAGCACTTCGCCTTCAGGGAGTTGTCCCATTGTGCCGACTGTCTCGGGGTGGCCCTCGTGACCGATCATGACCAGTTGCAACCCGTTGGCGCTATGACGCTCTGCTTCGATATGAACTTTGCTCACCAATGGGCACGTTGCGTCCACATAGACCATCTCGCGTTTCGCGGCATGGGCAGGAACGGATTTGGGCACACCGTGCGCTGAGAATATAACAGGGCGATCATCAGGGCATTCATCAAGCTCTTCAACAAACACCGCACCTTTATCGCGTAACGCGTCGACGACGAACTTGTTGTGCACGATTTCATGACGCACATAGACGGGCGCGCCCCATTTTTCCAAGGCCATTTCAACAATTTTAATCGCACGATCCACGCCAGCGCAGAAACCGCGTGGGGCAGCAAGATAAAGGGTAAGGGGCTTGGCGGTCATCCGTGGCTCCGTCAACAAAAGCGAAATGTAATTTGTTCAGCCAAGAGGTAGCGTGCAGAGCGCGCGCGGTCCAGAGGAACCAAGCGCTACAATTGCAAAAGCCGAAGCGATGTGCTCCGGCTTTCGTTTGGTTTAGCTCGCGGCGGCTGCCACTGGCTCGCGCTCCATCATCGGCTCGCGCGGCGGACGTCCCAATACGTCCTTCAGCTCATCAAGCTCAATGAAGTTATCCGCTTGGCGGCGCAGCTCATCGGAAATCATCGGCGGCTGGCTGCGGATCGTGGAAACAACAGAAACCCGCACACCTTGGCGCTGCAGGCTTTCCACAAGCGGGCGAAAATCGCCATCGCCAGAGAAGAGCACGATGTGATCTACGCGTGGTGCCAGCTCCATTGCATCGACGGTGAGTTCGATGTCCATGTTGCCTTTTACTTTGCGGCGGCCTTGGCTGTCGGTGTATTCCTTGGCCTGCTTGGTCACCATGGTGAAGCCGTTGTAGTTCAGCCAATCCACGAGCGGCCGGATCGGAGAGTACTCGTCGTTTTCCAAAAGTGCTGTGTAATAGAACGCGCGTAACATCTTTCCGCGGCGCATAAATTCCTGCCGCAAAAGTTTATAGTCGATATCGAACCCAAGCGCTTTGGCTGCTGCGTACAAGTTCGACCCATCGATGAACAGCGCGAGCCGTTCGTCTTTGTAAAACATAATTGTCCTTTCAGGTCAGACCCGCCGCGCCGTGAGTGTGTGAGTGGTCAAAAAATAAATTTGCAGCAGTTCCTAGAAACAAGGTAAATCCAACCAGAGATTGAGGCAAGAGCGAAGAACGTGAAAAATATGGCGACACAGCGGAAAGATGCACGATTACTGCTCGTTGCTTTGGGTGCGAATGTCTCTGTTAACGAAGAGTCTCTTGAGCAGACGCTGGCACGTGCGATCAAAGCAATGGCTGAAAGTGGCTTTGCGATTCGCGCGATAAGCCGATTCTTTCGCACGCCGTGTTTCCCAGAGGGTGCCGGGCCTGACTACGTGAACGCGGCGATTGCAGTGCGCAGCGCATTCAGCCCGTCGCAGGTGTTGGAGCGTCTTCATACAATAGAAGCACAGTTTGGCCGCGAGCGGGTCCAACGCTGGGGGCAGCGTACCCTCGATCTTGATCTGATCGGGATGGAAGATGTGGTTTTGCCCGATGTTACGCAATTCCATCAATGGCGCAGCCTGGACCCTGCTTTGCAGGCAAAAACAGCGCCTGACAGGTTAATCTTGCCGCATCCAAGGCTTCAGGACCGTGCATTTGTGTTGGTTCCGTTGGTCGATATTGCACGCCATTGGCGGCATCCTGTTTTAGGCGAAACGCTTGATCAACTATTAGCGCGATTACCAAAGCAAGACATTGCGCAGGTCACGCCGCTCTAATGCCACGGCACCCTTGAATATCTGCTTGTCAAGCCTACTTCTGAGGGCTAGAAGGCGTGGTTCCTAGCACCACATTAAATCGGAGAGCACCATGGCCCGCGTTACAGTAGAAGATTGCGTCGACAAGGTTCCAAACCGTTTTGACCTCGTTATGCTTGCAGCACACCGTGCACGCGAGATTTCTGCAGGCGGTGCGATCACTGTAGATCGTGACAACGACAAGAACCCAGTTGTTTCCTTGCGCGAAATTGCGGACGAAACACAGCTGGCGGATGACCTGCGCGAGCGCCTGATCGAGAGCAACCAGACACAGATCGAAGTTGACGAGCCAGAAGAAGACGCAATGGCGCTTTTGATGGGCGCGGAAGCGGACAAGCCTGTTGAGGATGACATGTCCGAAGAAAAGTTGCTTCGCGCATTGATGGAAGCACAAGGGCAAGGTTAAGCCCGCCGCGCGTGTAAGGCACTAGATGGATGACCAAACCACTGATCTGATGTCCCCCGATGCGCTGCTTGCAACAGTTCGCACTTATAACCCGAAGACAAATGAAAAGCTGATTCATGACGCGTTTGCTTACGGCGAACGTATGCATGACGGCCAGTTTCGTCATTCTGGTGAACCTTATTTCACGCATCCCATCGCTGTTGCGGGCATTTTGGCGGATCAAAAGCTTGATGATGCCACGCTGATCACAGCACTTTTGCACGACACGATTGAAGACACAAAGTCCAC
>Ga0206127_1002385_pt1 | contig 18743 bp, 21 predicted proteins | sample Helgoland_Spring_6_FD_148646 | JGI IMG/M metagenome (GOLD analysis project Ga0206127, IMG submission 148646) | Pelagic subsurface seawater microbial communities from Kabeltonne, Helgoland, North Sea - Helgoland_Spring_Bloom_20160419_1 | ecosystem: Environmental > Aquatic > Marine > Epipelagic ...
TTTATAAATGCTCCCTAAATTTGAATCTTGACCTAATACTTGCCCACGATCCCAGTATGATGCAAAAGGGGGTACTTTTAATCCTAATAATTCAGTATCACGATAGATGCCCATGCCCGTAATCCGATACAGACGCTCAGCCGGCTGAATTCTTTCCATGAGAATAATCGCTTTTTTACCTTTATTTGGTATTAATACTACGCTCTGTCTACCCGTGTCATCTTTGGGGATTTTATAACCTTCTGCCGCTACCAAAAAATAAAGCTCTCGACCCATAGCCTCTTGCTCATTATAAGCAATATTGCCATAGCTATCACTGTAATAAGTGATCCCATTAATATTAGATACTTTGGCAATTGGGATGCCTCTTTTTGTAGCACTATCAAGAACTTCAATTTGAAAATAATCATTTTGCTGACGACAGGAAAAGCCGAGCAATATGATGAGAAAAAAGAATATATTAAAAATTTTATATTTCATGATCATTGTGAGGTTTTGATGTCTCATAACAGAAATAAATACCTAACAAAAGAAAAGGAATACTTAACATTTGGCCCATATTTAGCCAAGAAAAATTAAACAAAGAAGTTTCTTCTTTAAAAAACTCTAATAGCACTCTACTCCCAAACAAAACCACTAAAAAAATACCAAAGATTCTACCAATCGACAAAGTTGAATGATATCGATGCCACAGAAGAATTAAAGATAAAAATAAAATAAAATAAACAAGGGCCTCATATAATTGTACCGGATGTCGAGGAATTCCTTTAACCGCCGTGCTTAAATCAAAATGATCCAGATGTTTTTTAATTATAATAGGGGCGTATGCTCCATAATTGTTTCCTTTATTTTTTGCCAGAACTTGAAGCCTGTTTTCAATAATATTTTGACGATAACCCACTACTACCATTGAATCTCGTACTCTATTGTGAAAATGAAAAAGAAGCATTAAACTGTCGTCTATACCAAGGCTTACCTCCATCTGATCGATAGACCCCACACGTGATAAAATATCACGCTCAAGTGGCCAACTATGTATTACCCCGAAAAAATTTGACGAGGGCTTTCCCAATGATTCTGCATTTACAAAGTTGCCCACTCTAATAAAACAACCCCCCAATGCTACCACTATAACCATGCGATCGATATATTGAAGATAAGTGTAGCCTTCTCTTTCAGTACGTATAAATGTGCTCTGAGTAAAATCCCAGTGATAAGTATATAAAGATACCGCTACCAAAATGCCAACGGAAGTCCCATGACTCGACAATCCTCCCTTCCACATCATCAAAGCCGAAGTGAAACTGTTGAACAGATGAGGCTCATAAAAAATAATATGTCCCAAACGGGCCCCAATAGCAGTGCCTAGAATCATATAAACAAGTAGCATATCTGATTCGATACGCCACCGTCCTTCTCGTAAGAACATATATTTTACAACATATCGACTAATGGCAAACCCAGCAGCAAACAGAACTCCATAGCTGGTCAATGACAAGTAATCCCATTTGTAGAGTACCGGATCAAAATCTATAAGAATAACACCTATAAAGTTAGCTTGCATTGGAAGAAGTTATTCTAGATATGGTTCGGTCCAAACAAGCAGCCCCAATAGCCCCTGCGTAGCTCTCCAAAGCGGATTTCGTTATTTTAATTTCTCCTGGGGGAGTCCAACAATGTTGATCTACCGCCGCTTGAAATTCAGGGATGTAGGTACTTACGCCTTCAGCAATCCCACCACCCAAAACAATGAGTTCAGGATCATAACAATGGACTGCATTAATCATAATGGTCTTATATACTTTAATTAACTGAGCCAAGATATTCTGAAAGACAGGTGAGCGGACGTTTTCGGGTGCCAGCAGCGCCTTGAAACCCTGACTACATAAATCCCCACGATTTATCTCATGGAATTTATTGCTTAGCCACCAACCAGAACCTTCACTTTCGGCACATCCCACTCCGTTACAATTGCATTTGCCTCCCTCGTATTGAATAATTGTATGGCCCAATAAGTTACCGGCTAGATGATTTGATCCTCTTAAAAGCTTACCTTCCATCATAACGGCACTACCTATGCCCGTGCCTAATGTCAACATACAGCTATTATGATAGCCCTTGGCCCTCCCAAAATGATACTCACCAATTAGGGCTGCTCGGGCATCATTTTCTAGAAATAAAGTTGCTCCAAATTTCATTTTGGCCCACTTTTCCAAATCAAAATCCATTGCATCGGGGTACTTAACATAGCGAGACAAAATTTTATTATTGTAGGCATCTACAATAGAGGGAAAGGCAATGCCAATAGAACTCACATACTCAGAATGGCCTACAAAAAATTCATCAATACAACCTGACAAGTCATCAAGTATATATTGAACACTTGAACTATCTCGAACCACAATTGAAGTTTGAAATAAAATTTCACTCTTATTAATTACAACCACCTGAGCACTGGTACCTCCCAAATCTATGCCAACTGAATACATTATCTACATTTATAAGTTTTATACTCAATGATCCACAGTTCAGAGCCCCATTTGTCTACTTCAATAAATAACTCTACTTTGATTAAAGATGATTCATTTTTAAATAAACAGAATCAATATGTTCAAACGTCTAAAGGCTATCTGTAGGTCATTAATATCCAGCATAAAGGTAAAAAAAATAATTATATCTGGTTTTATTAATTCAGGTAAGAACATCAGTTTAACAAACCATTTTTGTTGGCAGAAAGTTAAGCATGAGAGCCGTTATCATATTTAAGAATTACTATTAACTTTATTAAAAAATAAATTTACTTTATTTTAAGATTTAGAAAAAAAGTTCTATTTCGAATATTATAAAACATACAACTAACTACAAAATGAAAAAATTAATTTTTGCCACTTCAGCTGGCTTTGTGGCCCTTATTTTTATAATAAATGCCTGTGTCAAGGCCGCAACAATTATAACTCCTCGATTTGATCAGTCAAATCAGATCAAGTGACCACCTTAATAATAACGACTTTATCTACTATGTTCGCCGATAAAGGAATCGGAGAATGGGGTTATGCAGCAGTCATTGAAGTCGATGGGTATAAAATATTGTTCGATACCGGAAATAAACCCAAAACTGTCCTTCTAAATACCCTTGATTTAAATGTAGATTTATTGGATGTGGAAGATGTTTTCCTGAGTCATAATCACAGTGATCATATGGGGGGGGTCTGTTGATATTAAGAAATCATTTGAAACAAAAAAATTCGAAAGCCCTCTCTAGAATTCATATCGCTGAAGGTATAATTAGCAAAAGAGTCAATGCTGAAAATGATATGCTCATATTGAAAGATAGCTTAGAATCAGATGGGGTAATTTTCATCATACACAAACAACAGGAAGTATTGTTCCTACGTGTCTGGGTGACGAGGCCTATCCCTCGACTGCGCAATGAGCGAGATTGGTCAGGAAATAGTCAAATTGAACCCCCAAATGAACCCATAGAGGACCGTATCTCAGAAGATCAAGCCATGGCCATAAACACAGCCAAGGGAATGATTTTGATTTCTGGATGTGGGCATGCCGGCATCATCAATACCCTTGAATATATAAAAGTGCATATTAATGAAGCCAAGTTATATGCCGCCATTAAGGGATTTCATATAGTGAAAGCCAATGATACGCATTTGAAATGGACCGGAGAAAAATTAAAAGCATTCGGTTTAAAAAAATAATCGGTGCCCATTGTACTGGAATTAATGCACTTTATGCCCTAAAAACGCAATTAAACTTGAGTAGATCAGATGCGGTAGTAGGCGCTGTAGGAGATTATTTTGATTTATCCTCAGGTATACATCTGGGTTTTATAGCTAAATAACATTAAATTATAGTCTTGTTTTAAAGTAAGGCCGCTCCCATCTTTTGGACAGGCATTAACGTTTAGGGGTTGGTCCCTGATATTTAATATCTAATGAAATCGCTTAAATATGAAACATGTTTTTACCCTACTCATGAAAATTTCATCTCCACTGCAGCTCGTTTGCTCCAAAGATTTGACCTACATAATCCTAACTATTGGTACTTTACTGATCACCAATATTCCTATTCAAGCACAAAATAGTTTGATTCCTTCACCAGAATCTATATTAGGTTTTGAAATAGGTGCAGATTTTAAATTAGCTAGTTATGGAGAGTCTCTTAATTATTTTCAAAAACTTGAATCCTCTTCTGATCTTATTGAACTGCAATATGCCGGAAAAACTTCAGAAGATCGCTCTTGGTATTATGCCGTGATTTCTTCAAAAGAAAACCTAGCCAATATCAAGAGGTACAAGGAAATCTCACAATTATTAGCTCATCCTGAAAAATTGTCAGTAGCACAAGCCAAAGCTTTGGCTCAAGAAGGTAAACCTATTGTTCATATCGATGGAGGTCTTCATGCTACAGAAGTTGCAGGTGCCCAGCACACCCTATCCCTGGCACATTATTTATTGACACATACTGAAGATGAAAAAGTGAAAGATATCTTGAACAATGTCATCCTGTTACTTTGGCCCTCACTAAATCCTGATGGCCAAGACATCGTCGTCAACTGGTATAAGGAACATGTGGGTACGCCTTATGAAGCCGCTCCCATACCTTGGCTTTATCAAAAATACATAGGTCATGACAATAACAGGGATGCTTATATGGTCAATATGATTGAATCCCGCAACATTACGCGGATTTGGCGCGAATGGGAGCCCAACATCATTCATGTTCATCATCAATCTTCTCCTTTTCCTACACGTATATGGCTTCCCCCCTTCGCAGAACCCGTTGCCTCAAGAACGCCTGCTTTGATCGCCAGAGAAGTAAATATGATAGGTATGGCCATCGCCCAAGAATTGGAAACACAGGGCTTAGAAGGTGCCGTACACATGGGCAAAGGTTTTGATGCTTGGTATCCTGGTTACATTGATTATTTGCCCGTCTTACAAAACATTCCAGCCTATTGGACTGAAACGGCACTTTATCGATATGCCACTCCTTATTTTTATACCCTAAAAGATTTTCCCACCGATCGAAAAGGATTTCGTTTGGAGTCACTTTATTCAAGTCCTTGGAAAGGGGGCTGGTGGCGTTTATCTGATGCCGTTACTTATATGCAAATGGCATCCATAGCGGTATTAGATTATGCCGCAAAATATTCAGAAGTGCTTTTGTTCAATAAGTTTCAAGCAGGTAAACAAACCATTGAAAAATACAAAAAAGAACCCCCTTTTGCCTATTTTATTCCCCAAAGGCAAACTGACCCCGCAAGACCCGTCGAACTGCTCAAAAGATTGGCTTTTAATGGGATTCGTATTTCGCAACTCAAGACACAAGTTACTTTCAATACTATCAGCTACCCAAAAGGTACTTGGGTCATTGCGATGGATCAAGAATTTGGTGAATTGGCTAGGCAAATTTTAGAAATACAAAGCTATCCTGATCTTAGAGAGTATCCCGGTGGGCCCCCGGAGCAACCCTATGATGCCGCTGGATGGACCCTACCCTTTCAATTTGAGCTCAATGTGATAGCCGCAGCAAGCCCGTTAACCGAAGAAGTGAGATCCGCTCTTGTAAATGTCCGGGGCGAAGCGGTAGATTGGCGGATGACGAGTAACGAAGATGTAAGCAAAGTTGACTTTGCCCCAGGCGCAGGATTTAATACCCATAATGTCGCCGCAGGTATTCATCCTTTACCCGGTATACTCAAAGGAAGCGGTCCTCATTTACTCTTAGATCCGAAAGAGAACAATATATTTAGGATCATGAATGAAGCATGGGAGCAACAACTCAACGTCAAATATGCTGAAAATAAATTCCTTATATCAGGAGCTTCCAAAACTCAAATCAATCAATGGATCAATGATTATGCTGTGAATGGTTTAATGACCACTTCAGGTGCGGGTGTGTCCCTCAAGCCAAGAATTGGTTTATATAGACCTTGGCGAGCAAGTATGGATATGGGATGGACCCGTTGGATTTTAGACCAATTTGGAACAAATTATACCACCCTTCGAAATGAAGATTTCATTAACGGCCAACTTCAAGATCGCTTTGACGTCATTCTCATGGCTTCAGAACGACCCCATACTATCGAAGATGGATATCCAAAGGGACAAGTACCCCCTAGGTACGAAGGTGGATTGGGTGCACAAGGCATAAGAAATTTAGACCAATTCGTATCTCAAGGAGGCACCCTGGTTTGCATGAATCAAAGCAGTAACTTTGCCATTAAAAAACTTTTCCTCCCCGTTGAAAATAAAGTAGCTCAATTGAAGCGCAAGGATTTTTTTACAGGAGGATCTCTTATGCACGTTTCCATTAATAATACACATCCTGTCATGGCTGGCATGCCAAAAAACGCACATGTTTTTGTCTCTAACAGCCCTGTATTTAATACCTTAAAGGGATTTGAAGGTGAAGCATTGGCCAAATACCAACCCAACGGATCTCCCTTAGCATCAGGTTATTTACTCGGAAGCGAATATATGAATGATTATGCTGCTGCTTTGGATGTACACCATGGTACAGGCCATGTGATTCTTTTAGGATTTCAGCCACAATGGCGCGGTCAACCCATGGGGACTTTCCGAATCCTATTTAATGCATTGTTATTCAATAAGAATATCGCAAAGACACATCCCATCAATACCTCATTTTGGTCCAGTCCTCAGTCCGTAGCATCCGAAAAAGAGTAACATATAAACCAAAAATATATCGTCAGTTTTATTATATAGAAGAAATTGTTTGGAATTGTATGTTTATATTTAGATATAATAGAGTTAATAAATTAGGTAAAAAGTTTTTATATAAGTTTGATTTAGAAATTGAACAAATTAAGATTTTGAATTAGGGAAATAAAGTAAGTGTTTATGTTAAAAAAGTGTTTAAAAAATAGGTATTACATTTTCGGTTTAATTATTATTGTTGGGTATATTTTAATTGTAGTTACTGCAAATAGTTCTATATAAAAGATAAGATATTATGATTTATGAGTTGAAAGTAACTCAACATGCTTCTGTTCAAATTCTTTTATTTCTTATACTATTTACCACTGATTCATTATCAAAAAAAAACTGAATGACATGTTCATTAAATACATTTCTACCATCAATATTACAAATATGCCCCACGGCAGGAATGACAATTAAAGTTGATTTAGGTTGATTACTTGCATACTTACGAGCACCACTTAGAAATACATAATCTTGTCCTCCCATGATGATCAGGTTTTCAAAAGAGCTTTTAACCTTAAAAAAGTGCTTCAATAATTTTATAAAATATTTAGAAAGGGACACCCAGCGCATATAAGCCTCCCTGCTCAACTTCTGCGCTTCACGTTGATATATTTTTCTCGAAATTTGGTTTCTTTTTCGCGGCATGAGTATATAGGAGCACAAACGATACATCATAGGATAGGGTAAGATCTTATTTAATGTCTTTGCAGCTTGAATGAAAAATTTTAAAATAATATTAGCATTGAAAACTCCTCCCGCCATCACTACTTTTCCTATATAAGTGGGATAACGCATTGATAAATCCTGAATCAATACACTCCCCAAAGAAAGCGTAATGAAATGTGCCTTTTCTATCTCTAAATGATCCATTACTTCTTTAATATCATTTGATATTAATTCGAAATCATATTGTATCGGAGAAGGGTTGATGGTCTCGGATGCCCCATGATCTCGTAAATCCAACATTAATAATTTAGCATGGTGCTGCAAAGCTTCCACTTGATATTTCCAAGTTCGAATACTCCCTCCCGCCCCATGTATGAAGACGATCCAAATATTGGATTCCGGATTAGGAATGACATTGAAATTAATCATAAAAGAAAGGTCTTGAAATTATGTATTTCACTAACGATTATAAAAAAAAGTTAGCTTTATAATCTCGACCTTCCAAATTTACCACTTATAAAAAGTAACTACACTTAGTAAATATTTTATAACACCTTATTTGACCATAAATAACGATTGGACCTAACCCCACTTTCAATTTAAATTATCAATTTTTTAGCATTAATGAATCCTCTTGGGAGCCATTAGATTTGATATTGAATGATTTTTAAGTTATCTTGATCAAGTGTTTAGCGTAGATTTTTAATGTTTAAAATAGTATAATCTCAAGTCCAAAAATCTCAAAACGTGAAAAATAAGATCCAAAATATATTTCGTTACTTACTTTCCGAGACCACTAAAAAAAGAAGTGAGAAAATTATTCTGAGCATCGCCATCGCAAGCTTTGTTATACATCTTATATTGATATTATTGGTTCAACTCAAATTAATTCACTTAGAATCTAGCCTTTTTGACAGTCCCATCGCCGCCATCTATACCCCTTTTTCATTTATTTTATTGTACGAGGTCTACCTCGTCATCTACTATTTGCCAAGATCTATAACTACTTATATTGGCAAACAATATGAGATCATCACACTCATCGTTATTAGGCGACTGTTCAAAGACCTATCAGAATTAAAACTCTCCACCAATTGGTTTGAAATTAAAAATGACCTTCAATTTACTTTCGATATTATCGCCTCTGTGATCATGTTCTACCTACTCTACCTTTTTTATGAACAAAGTAGGCCTAAGCACTCGGAAACTAAAAAAGTAATCACCAGCAATATCGATGGTTTCATAATATTGAAGAAAATCATCGCTGCCAGCCTAGTTCCCATACTCATCATCATTGCCACTTACAGTCTTTCAAATTGGACATTTACTCTTTTTAATCTTGATGCGATGATTAAAACTTCATTTAAAGATATAAATAACATATTTTTTGATGAGTTTTTCACGCTATTGATCGTAGTAGACGTAATTTTATTACTGGCCTCATTTTACTACACGGATAAATTCCACAAGGTCATCCGTAATTCTGGGTTTATCATTTCTACCATCTTGATTCGATTATCCTTCTCAGTAACTGGATTGCTAAATATAGGGCTCATTATAGGCGCAATCGTATTTGGCCTACTCATCCTAATGATTCATAATAAATTCGAGGAGGAGTTGAGCTAAAAATTAATTGGTCAATTAATACTGAGTAGACATTATTCTGATCGCTTGATCCCAACAGAAACTTATTCTTTAGTCTGATGGATTGTATTTTTAGATACATATAGCTCATCAAAGAGCAAGGCATGAGGTAAGGTCAACAAAGAAATGAACACGAAGAAATAAGTAAAAAATACCGACCAATCAGCAGGATCTAAATAATAAATCAAACCGGACATACCCACAATGGTCAATAAAGTAAAAGGACTCAAATCTTTTAAAAAAATAAGGAAGGTATAATCAGCAGAGCGATTCTTCATCCAAAAAAATTGGTGTCGCATTGCATTGATTGAATGGAACAAGACAAAATAGAGTGCAAAAGCTACTATGAAAGGTAGTAGCAGATAGCTCAGTAATAAATATATAGAAAAAAGAATCAAGCGAATAACCGCAGTCTTGAGAAGCACTTTTTTAACAAAAAGATAAACCACATAAGCATAGCCCAGTAAATGAATGACTAAAACCATAATTAATTGAAGATCCCTGGGTATCCTTGATATCGGTTGCAAACCAATGAAATTTAGGGTAGGTAATAGTTCATTGAATTTCAAAATGATTGGACTTACTAATACGATCAAGCCCCAGCTAAAGTTAAGAATGGGGTCTTTTGGAGTTTCAGCGATGTCTTCAATCAGCTCCTGGCCAAAATGATAGGCCGACAAAATAATAAAGATCAACAACGCCTTCAAGGGCATCAGCACCCACCACAAAAAAAAACCTAAACCTACTAAGACGTAGATCAAAATGAATTTTTTAACATTGCTTTTTTTTGAAAACTTGAGATGAATCTTGTGGTCAATAGCACCATGAGGTACCCCAAAAAACAAAATAGCAGCTAGTGCAATTATATTGGTTACATCGTCGCCAGGGATAAGCACTAAATAAAGTGATCCCACAACCAAAGCCAGTCCGTATTGTAAATATTTAGTCATAAAAAAAGAGGACATAAAAATGTCCTCTTAATAATAAATTTAAAGGTATTAAGCTTCTGCTTTTTTACCACTGCTGATGGCCAATGAATAAATCACTAGTCCAAAACCAATTTTATTGATTGCATCTCCAATATTATAAATAATATCAAGAGACTCAAGAGGTAGTATTCCACTTAGTAATCCATCAGTAGGTATAGCCATATAACCTATTGGATAGATAGCCCATCCAACCAATATAAACCATGCGAGCGTGTTAAATGCTTTCTGCAAATGGGGATCATTTGATCCTTGAGATAGCTTTTTAGCAGATCCAAACCATACTTCGTAGAAAATACCTACATAACCTAAGGTAGAAATAGCACCCCAAATCGCACTGGAATCTCTGTATACCGTCTCTCCTAGATATCCGAAAATGAGCATCCATAGCGAATAAGCAATCATTTTCCACAAAAGGTCCATCTTAGCTCCAAAGGCCTTTAATATAAGATAAAATTCAACACACATTAAAGGTACCGTCAATATCCAATCAATATATCTAAATTCTGTAGGAGAAGTACCTGTCTCTGCCCAAAAATCTCTCATGTAAAAGTAATGCACTGCGGCAATGAAGGTAATCAATCCAGAAATTAACATAGACGTTCTCCATTTACCTTGGACATTCCCCATCTCGAGAAAGAAGAATACGGTAGCGGCAAGCATGGCCATGCTACCTATAAAGAAGGTAAACCCAACGTAGTCTCCAGACTGCAAAATAGCGTTAAGTGTAAAATTCATAGTTTTTGTTTTAGGTTAAAAATTTTAATAATACTCCAATTTAACTAAAAAAAATTAAAATCAGTTTCTCTTGTTGAATTAAAAATTGAAAATTATTCTATGTTTGAAATATTTTAACTGCAAATTGAACAATATTCATCTAAATGAATTTTAATAAAAAATATAACTGCTCTATTCACGCATAAAAAATGAATCCAATTGTTAGAAAGGGTCTGGGTGTACTTTTAGGCTTGGTTGCGGCCGGGCTAGCCAGCATCAGATTCTTGGCTGGCCTTAGAGAAGGGGAAGCCAATTGGGCTTTTCCTATTTTAATTGCAGGGATCCTGCTCCTTATTTTCTATTCACTTTGGGAGGGCATCAATAACAACCCAAATTAATCTGTATTTACTTTACTACGGGTCATAATACTCCTTCCTAAAGTAACTTCATCGGCGTATTCTAGTTCACCACCCACAGGAATTCCTCGCGTAATTGAGGTCACCTCGACGGGCAACTCCTGTAATTGTTTGGTTAAATAAAAAGCAGTCGTATCACCCTCCAAAGTACCGCTAAGTGCCAGAATGACTTCCTTTATTTCTCCTTCACTTAGTTTGATTCGATTGACTAAACTTGTAATCATCAATTCATCTGGCCCAATACCGTCAATAGGGGAAATTCGACCCCCTAATACATGAAACATACCATTGTATTGGCCTGTATTACGAATCGCCAGTACATCAGGCGTTTCTTCAACAACGCAAATCAGCGCAGGATCTACAGACATTGTCTTACATGTACAATCTTCGATATCGCTCATAATATGACATATCTGACAATATTTGATGTGCTCACGCAATTCTTTTAATTTTTCTGTCAGCAGTAGGGTCTGATCCTCTGGCTGTTTTAAAAGATGCAAAGCCAGTCGTAAGGCTGTTTTCTTTCCAATACCTGGTAACTTAGAAATTTCCTCAACGGCTTGCTCGACTAGTTTTGAAGAAAATTCCATTTATTCAATAACAGCTTTAATTCCAGCCTCGGATAGGGCTTCTCTCATAGGATTCAATATTTCGTAACTCCCTTTTTTTACAATACATTTTCCTTTATAATGAATAATATAAGTACATTGCTCGGCCTGAATAGGGCGGTGTTTACATACTTTTATCAGTGTTGAGGTTACATGCTCAAAAGTATTGTAGTCATCATTATACACAATGAGACTTCTTTCCTTCTCTTGATCAATATCCAATGCTAACTCAACCAGTTCTTCAACTTCCGGCTCGAAATTCATGTTCATTGATAATAATTTGATACAAAGTTATCAATAACTATTATTTTGCAACTATCTCAACTTATTAAAAGAATGGATCCTTTATTCGTATCGATCATTATTGGTGGCTATTTTGTTTTACTAATGGCTATTTCTTGGTTCACCTCCAAAAATAGCACGGCTCATTCCTTCTACGATGGCAATCGACAATCTCCTTGGTATCTAGTCGCTTTCGGGATGATTGGAGCCTCTCTTTCGGGGGTTACCTTCATTTCGGTACCTGGTGAGGTTGGTAATAGTAATTTTTATTATTTTCAAATGGTTCTAGGGTACTTCGTCGGATATGCCATCATTGCCCAAATATTATTGCCTCTCTACTACAAGCATAACCTTATTTCAATATATACCTATCTTGACCAACGTTTAGGCTTTTGGTCTTATAAGTCTGGCGCTTTTTTCTTTTTATTAAGCCGAGTCATTGGAGCTTCTTTTAGACTTTTCTTGGTGGCGAGTGTACTTCAACTTGCTATTTTCGATAGTTATGAATTACCTTTTTGGGTTGCCGTGGTCTCCGCCGTTCTATTAATTTGGTTATATACCTTTAGAGGCGGTATTAAAACAATTGTTTGGACAGATACTTTGCAAACTACCTTTATGCTTATTTCAGTTCTGGTGAGTATCTATTTCATTAAAGAAAACCTCAACTGGTCTTGGTCTACCTTGACTTCCCATGTTTATAATGACAGTAAAAGCACAATTTTTAATTGGGACTGGCAACATAATCGAAATTTTTTCAAACAATTTTTTTCTGGTGCCTTTATTGCCGTGGTCATGACTGGACTTGATCAAGACATGATGCAAAAAAACTTGACCTGTAGGAATTTAAAAGAATCTCAAAAAAACATCTATTGGATGAGTCTCAGTCTGATTCCCGTCAATTTACTTTTTATGGTACTTGGCGTCTTATTGTATCAGTTTGTAGAAATTAAGGGCATCTTAATACCTCCAGGAACCGATAACCTATTTCCTTACTTAGCCATAGAACATTTTTCCTCAATTGCTGGCATTGCCTTTCTCCTCGGTATTACTGCAGCGGCTTACTCCAGTGCCGATTCGGCACTCACTGCATTGACCACTTCTTTTTGTATAGATTTTTTGAATTTTAAGCCTAACAATTTTGAATCTAAAAAGCAAACCAAATTGATGGTTCATATTGGTTTTTCTGTGCTACTGATCGGGGTAATTCTCTTTTTCAAGGCAATCAATGATCAAAGTGTGATCAATTCCATTTTTTCAGTCGCAGGTTATACTTATGGTCCTTTATTGGGCTTATTTTCCTTTGGTATTTTTACTCGGCGCGTTGTTAAGGACCAGTGGGTTCCCCTCATTTGTATACTCGCCCCTATTTTTTGCTACTTGCTGAGCAAACATTCAAGCGAATGGCTCAATGGCTATCAATTTGGCTTTGAGTTACTCATGCTCAACGGCGCCTTTACTTTCCTAGGACTTTGGCTGATCAGTAAGAAATTAAGGTAGCTCTTTTACTGGGTCCCAAAAAAAATCTTCAAAGCGTTGAATTTGATCATTGGCAACCTTTATATGCTCTGCTTCTAATAATTCTTGCATGCGACTGGGCGTTTCAAAAAAATGCTTCCCCGTCAGAAGGCCCACTCGATTCACCACTCGATGTGCCGGTACTTTGGGTAAAGTATGCGACGCATTCATGGCCCATCCCACCATTCTTGCACTTGATGGCATACCCAAATATTTTCCTATCGCTCCGTAAGAAGTTACTCTGCCCTCTGGAATTAACATGACGACTTCATAAACATCTTGAAAAAATGACGATCTTTGACTCATAATTCATTGTGCAATCTAAATAATTTAACTTTGAAAAACTTGCTCATCACTGGTGCCTTAGGTGGCTTAGGAAATCCTCTGACAGATTACTTTTCATCAATAGGATATCAAGTATTCGGAACCACTTCCCCAAGTAAGACTGCAGTAAACAAGAATAACACTAAATATTATCCGTTAAATTTGACGGATGAAAATGCGGCACAGGAGCTTATTGATCAGCTTCAAAGCGAAAAAATCAAGCTCAAAGCAGCTATTCTAACAGTGGGAGGATTTGCTATGAACAACTTGTCCAATGCCAAAATAAGTGATTATGAGCATATGATAAAATTGAATTTTTTCACAGCCATCAATGTCATCAAACCCGTTCATAAATGGATGTGTGAAGTAGGTGGTGGTAATATTTTCATAATTGGCTCGCGTCCTTTATTTGAAGGCTCTAGTAGGGAAATACTGCCTTACACTCTCTCAAAGAGTCTGCTATTACAGTTGACCCATTCATTGAATGAATCAAGCGCTGAAGATAAGATTTTCACGTCTCTTATCGTACCCGGCACCATAGATACCCCTATCAATCGTCAACAAATGCCTGCAGCAGATTTCACCCAGTGGACACAACCTCTCGATATTGCCCATGAAATTCATCAATTGATGGAACAAAGAGATATTACCCTCAAAAAGGCTGTTGTGAAATTGTATTAAAAGCAAAAATAAAAGTTAATTGAAAATATAAATCGAACCAAAATAAACTCCATTCGTAAAATAACTCAGTTGCTCATTTAATCATCTTATTCTTAAATCTTAAAATGTCTGAAATAATTAAAACTACGGAAATTGCCAAGAAATACATCATGGGTAGCGAGACCATTCATGCACTGAAAACCGTTTCCATTACCATCAATAAGGGAGAATATGTCGCTTTTATGGGTCCTTCGGGATCAGGGAAGTCGACTCTCATGAATCTCATAGGGTGTCTCGATACGCCCTCCTCAGGTCAATACGTACTCAACAATCAAGATGTCAGTGATCTTACCGAGAACGAATTGGCAGAAATTAGAAACAAGGAAATTGGCTTTGTTTTTCAAACCTTTAATCTCCTACCCAGAGCCTCCTCACTTGAAAATGTAGCCCTTCCCTTGGTATATGCAGGTTATTCGAAGGAGAACCGCGAGGCAAAAGCCTATGCCGTATTGGAAGGTGTTGGATTGGGAGATCGTGCTTATCATAAACCCAACGAACTCTCTGGGGGCCAACGACAAAGGGTGGCCATCGCTAGAGCTTTGGTAAATGATCCAAGTATTATCCTCGCGGATGAGCCGACTGGTAATTTAGATTCTAAAACTTCCTATTCCATTATGGGTCTTTTTGAGAAACTGCATGCTGAGGGAAATACCATTGTTATGGTTACCCATGAGGACGACATCTCGAGGTATGCACATCGGATTGTAAGACTCCGTGATGGTATTGTAGAATCTGACGAAAAAAATAAAGAAATTATTACTGCTGAATTTGATTTATAATTATGGCTTTAAAAATTTACACCAAAACTGGTGATCATGGAAAGACTTCTTTATTAGGTGGTGAAAAAGTAGCCAAATCTGATCTGCAAATTGAAGCCTATGGGAATGTGGATGAGTTGAATGCTTTTGTCGGTTTACTGCGAGACCAATCTGGAATAAATAGTTCAAAAAAGAGCCAACTAACTTGGATCCAAGAAAACCTTTTCTCTTTGGGTTCAATACTTGCCTGCGCTAGCGACTTTAAAGGCATGAAGTTACCTAAAATCTCTACCTCTCATGTTGGGCAGCTTGAAACTTGGATTGATAAATACGAAGAAGATTTACCAGAACTTACTTCCTTCATATTACCTGGAGGTCACGCAACCGTTTCTGCCTGTCATGTGTGCCGTACCATATGCCGAAGAGCGGAACGATCCATCGTAAAATGGTCTCTTCATAAAGAAATAGATGAAAATATCACTTCATTTATCAATCGCCTTTCCGATTATTTCTTTATTCTTGCTAGAACAATATCCAACGATCTAAATCTGGACGAAACCCCTTGGATAGGCAATGAAGAATAAAACAGACATGTCCATCCATCAAAAAGTTTCTATTACCCAGACAACTCAATCCAAATTAGGAACTACTGATCTAATCAATCCCGTATTTGGAAAGGTATATGCTGACCACATGTTCTGTTGCGATTTTAAAAAAGGTGCGTGGCAAGACATGAAAATTATCCCTTATGGAGACATCAGTATCAGTCCAGCAAATACAACCTTGCACTATGCGTCAACGATTTTCGAGGGATTAAAAGCGTATAGGAATATATACAAAGAAATCGTCGTATTTAGACCTGAGCACAATGCGAAACGTATGGCATTGAGTGCTGGCCGCATGTGCATGCCTGGTATTCCTGAATCTATCTTTATGACCGGCATTACCGAGTTGCTGAAACTTGATGAAGGTTGGGTAACGAATCATCCTGGAACCTCGCTCTACATTAGACCCTTTCAAATAGCCATGGATCCCTATGTGGGCATACGCCCTTCCGATGACTATACTTTCATGATCATCACTGGACCTGTGGGGGCTTATTATACTCAACCCCTAAAAGTAAAAATTGAAACCAGTTATACCCGTGCCTCCTTGGGGGGAACTGGATTTGCGAAAACAGGTGGTAACTATGCCGCAGCTCTTAAGCCCGCTCTTGAAGCCCAAAAAGAAGGTTATGATCAATTGATTTGGACCGATGGTGTGTCACACCAGCACATTGAAGAATCTGGTACGATGAACCTCATGTTTGTTATCGACGATCTCCTCATTACTGCGCCCATTGGAAATACTATTTTGAATGGCATCACTCGAGATAGCATCTTGACCATTGCCAAAGATCAAGGTATGAAAGTTGAAGTGCGTCCCATTACTGTGGCTGAAATCATTCAATCCATGGAGCAAGGGCGTTTGCAAGAAGCATTTGGTGTGGGTACTGCAGCCACTGTGGCCCCTATCAAAACCATCGGCTATAATGGGATTGATTATGAATTAACTGATGTCAAATCCAGGAAATATTCTCTCGGATTTTTAGATACTTTGAATAAAATAAAATCTGGTGTCATTAAAGATAAGTTTGGCTGGATTTATAAAGTCTAAATAAAAAACAATAAGATGCCTTCAGTGATGAATCAACTTTTGGTAAAATTTATTACCCTTTTTGGTTTTGTATTGAGTGCCTTTTTGGCTTTTAATGTTCTTCAACTAAGTAGTTGTAGTTCAGATGACAATGGAATGGAATATGTTCCCTCACTTGATATCGGGGATACAGATTCTATATCAATAGATTCCTTAATTGTAGAGACAGAAGATTCAACGTCCCTATCTGGTGATACTTTACTAACCCAATTCGTCCATTCGCTTCCTGTTATTAAAATAACCATCGACGAAAAATATCTCTGGTCAGAAGATTCTGGATTGTTTGTGGTTGATCACCCGGTTCAATGGGAATTTCCCTCTCAAGTGATATATATTGAAGAAGGCGATACCATTTTCGACAATGCCTTGGGATTGCGACTTAAAGGAAATAGCAGTATTAACTTACCCAACAGATCAATGGGATTGTATTGGAGAAAAAAATATGGAGAAAAGTTAATAGAGTATACTTTTTTTAAAAATTATGATTTAAACACATTTAAACGTCTTAAACTTCGAAATGGTGGGACAGATGCCGATCAATTAATAACTAAAGATGCCGTTTTAAGCAAGTTAATGGGTGCGCTACGTAACGTAGAAGTTGCTAATTCTAGAGCCGTTGAAGTCTTCATAAATGATATATATTGGGGATTATATAATTTAAGAGAACTTATAACTCCACGGCATTTTAAATATAAATATAAATTGGATAATGAACAAATAACTATGTTACAAAGTTTCCCGCAAGAGCCGCAAGTTGACGATGGTGACGCAAACGAATATCTAACCACTGTATTACCTTTTCTAGAGACACAGGACTTTTCTGATGAGGCCGTAGTTGATGCCTTTTTTGATAATTATATGGATAAATCCAGCTTTATTGACTACTATGCCGCAGAGATTTATATCGGAAACTGGGATTGGCCTGCGAACAATATGAAATGGTGGAAATCATCCGAATCTTCTGATCAAAAATGGCAATGGATTGCTCATGATTTGGATATGGCCCTAGAGGAAAAACATATTGAGCATATGTGGATTGGAGATTATTATAAGAATACTGACGATGTAGCCGAACATCATTCACCTGGATTTTTCATGTTAAATAAGCTTATGGAAAATCAACAATTTAGGATTGATTTTTTTGATCGTTTTTTAGAAATAATTGATCATTTCTCTCCTGAACACTTCAATGCCATAGCCGAAAACGAAATGAATCAAATATTAGCGTACTATCCAGATCACAAAAATAAATGGGATTATTATCTCTCTTTTTCGGAATGGCTGACTGCTCAGGAGAAATTCAAAAGTCTAAATCATCATCGAAACGAGTGGATCAAACCTATTATCAAGGACTTTTTGGAATATGAACAAAACAATTGACACCAACACTGGTGATTGCCACAATAACCAATCTAATTTTTATAATGTCTCGGGTCATTAAAGAAATTTTCTGAACAACATATTAAATTTTATTAAACCATACACATCAATAGAAATTCCTTTTACATCCAGGTTTTATCTATCTTCGCAGCTTAATAAATTTTTCACTAAAAAAAGTTTTTGATCCGATGACAACTGATCAATTAAAAGACTTGAAGGCACGCATATTGGCCTTGAGGAGGTTTCTTTGACTACGATGCCAAGAAAAAAGAGCTCAAAGAATTAG
>Ga0206127_1002389_pt1 | contig 18735 bp, 18 predicted proteins | sample Helgoland_Spring_6_FD_148646 | JGI IMG/M metagenome (GOLD analysis project Ga0206127, IMG submission 148646) | Pelagic subsurface seawater microbial communities from Kabeltonne, Helgoland, North Sea - Helgoland_Spring_Bloom_20160419_1 | ecosystem: Environmental > Aquatic > Marine > Epipelagic ...
GGCGCATGACGGCTCATGTTGGGTTTCCAACGCTTCGTCTGATCCGCGCCAAGATCGGTGACTGGCATTTGGGCGAACTGCAACCCGGCGAGTGGGTCCACACATCTTAACTTCTTGATGCGGTATCTAACGAATTTTCGCTGTAACAACCGCACCGATGGCTTAACCGTACCACATGGAAACCGCGCACGTCTCGTGCCTAGAGCACAATGCGAAAAACCTGAATCACCCAACGCTGCCTGAAATCTAAGATTTCAACGCGTTAGGTGATGCACGATGTCTCAACTATTTCGCATGATGCTTTATCGTAATTTCAGGACCGCGATGTCAGCCCAACGTCGCCAAGGATGGAAATCGCTCGAGCAGCCAGAAAGAAAATCGTGTGAAAAGCCCCAAAAGCATCGCGGCTCCAACAACGACTAAAAGCCCGCCCATAAGCTTTTCAATTAAGCCCAAGTGACGCTTAAGGCGGTTCATCACCGTCAGAGCACGGCTCATAAACATTGCTGCAAGCAGAAACGGAATTCCCAGTCCAAACGCATAGACCGCCAAAAGAAAAGTGCCCCGCGTAACGGATGCTTCGGATGCTGCAAGGGTCAAAATCGCCCCTAGTTGAGGCCCGATACAGGGGGTCCAACCAAAGGCAAACGCCAGACCAAGAACATATGCACCAAACGACGAGCCACCCTTGTCCCCAGCATCTATACGGGCCTCACGATCCAGTAACCCGATCCTGAAAACGCCCAAAAAATGAAGCCCAAAAACGATGATGACGGCCCCAGATACTTGTGAAAACAAAATCTGGTTTTGCAAAAAAAATGAACCGAATGCCGATGCCGCAAAACCCAAAAAGATAAAAACGGTCGATAAGCCCAAAACAAAAAACAGTGCAGCAACTGTCGCCCGGTTTCGCGCATTATGGCTGTCAGACAATTCGCCAACAGTCATCCCGGACATATATGCAAGGTAAGGCGGAACAATGGGCAAAACGCAGGGACTTAGGAAGCTTATGATACCCGCAATAAGAGCAATGCCCATTGCTGGGATCAGGCTGGCGTCAATGATGTCAATTCCGAACATACTGGCACGCTTATCCCATACCAGACGGTGCGTCACGGGGGCAAAGGTCACATGTCTGTGGACAGATTGAAACATCCGCACTACGTGACAGGTATGTCAGATCAAATAATATTGGATGCCTTGGGCCTGTTGTGCCCTTTGCCGGTGCTCAAAGCGCGCAAGCGTTTGCAGACTCTGAAACCAGGGGACGAGTTGACCATACAAGCAGACGACCCTGCAGCGATCGTCGATGTACCGCATTTCTGTGCCGAGGCCGGACACACGCTGGTTTCAGCGACTGAGCAAGGCTCGATGCAGGTTTATGTGATCCGAAAAGGATAAAGGACGCGCCCCAAAGCATTTTTGCCAAAAGATCGAATTACCTAAAGCTGTTTAAAATCAAGGTCATCAACACGTTAGATGACCCACAAGGTTTCAGGTGTTTCGTTATACTTTACTCGGCACGTCCTTCTTTATCATTTACCCAAAGACCACCAGCCGCGCCTTTTGGGCTTGGAAGGGTCTTCTATCGTCGCAGTGACGTTTGCTGCTGGTTTTGGTTCGGGCATCGGTTCGGGCTCCGGCATCACTGCAGCCTTTGGTTCAGTGATCGGCGTGACAGACACTGGCTCTGGCGCCGCGACTGGGGTTTCGGCTGCTACCTTTGGGCCGGTATCGTCAGGGTCAGCGTCCGGTGCGACTGCCGCGGTCGTTTTCACCTTAGCGGTACGCTTTCGCGGCGCACGTGGCTTAGGTGCCGGTTTTGCCGGTGCTTCATCATCCAAAGGCTCAGCAACGTCAGCGGCATTGGTTTCAACGCTTACATCCTTTTTTGATACCTTTGGGGCCGCTTTCGACGTTGATTTAGCGGCCGGTTTTGAACGGCTGCGCGTCCGGGTCGGCGTCTTTTTGGGTGGAACCACCTGCTCTTCGGCGTTGGTTGTAACAGGCTCTGTCGTTGCCTCTAACTCTGGGCCCTCTGATACTTTGGGGTGAGATGTTTGGGCGTCAGATGTTGGCGCGTCAGATGCTTGGGCCTTTGCGTTGGGGCTCGCATCAACAGTTTGTGACGCTTGCGCTTCCTTTGCGCTGCCATTGACCATAGTGGCGTCATCCGTCTCACCAGCAGATGACTTATTGCGGCTGCGACGGCGCCGACGACGACGGCGTTTTGGTTTGGGCTCTCCATCCTCGGTCGATGGTACGTCTTCTGTTTCAGCATCGACGTCGTCAGCCTCGTCTTCGTCTACCTGATCCATAATTGACGTATCAACCGACACCACAGGTGCAGACGCCACAGGTACCGTACGGGTTGCTGTCTTGAATTTCTCGATGGCAAAATCGGGGGTCACAAGATGCGGGTCCCCCTCGATACGAACTGACAACCCATATCGCGTCTCGATCTGGGCAATATGTTCTCGTTTTTGATTCATTAGGAAATTCGCAATGCCAACCGGGCATTTAACCAGCACTTCGCGTGACCTGCGGCGCGTGCCTTCCTCTTCGACCTGACGCAAGATGGACAGCGCAAGGTTGTCATCAGAGCGGATCAAGCCCGTGCCATGGCAGGCGGGACAGGGTTGCGTCGTAGCCTCGATCATGCCTGGCCGAAGGCGCTGACGGCTCATTTCCATCAAACCAAAACCCGAAATACGGCCCATCTGTATGCGCGCGCGGTCAGTCTTGAGCTTGTCCTTCATCCGCTTTTCAACAGCTGTGTTGTTGCGTCGTTCGTCCATATCGATGAAGTCGATGACGATCAGCCCTGCAAGATCACGCAGCCGCAACTGTCGCGCGACTTCCTCGGCTGCCTCAAGATTGGTCTTAAGGGCAGTTTCCTCGATCGACCCTTCCTTGGTGGACCGACCAGAGTTCACGTCAATCGCAACCAGTGCCTCGGTGATACCGATTACAATATAGCCGCCTGATTTCAGCTGAACCGTAGGATTGAACATGCCACCCAGATAGGTTTCTACCTGATAACGCGCGAACAACGGAAGGCTTTCTGTATAAAGCTTCACGTTTTTCGCGTGGGACGGCATGATCATTTTCATGAAATCCTTGGCGATGCGATAGCCGCGTTCGCCTTCAACAAAAACCTCGTCAATCTCGCGATTGTAAAGGTCGCGGATCGAGCGTTTGATCAGGTCCCCTTCTTCGTAGATTTTAGCGGGCGCAATTGACTCAAGTGTCAGCTTGCGGATCTGCTCCCACAGACGGAACAGATATTCGTAATCGCGCTTGATCTCAGCCTTGGTGCGTTGCGCACCAGCTGTGCGCACAATAAGCCCCGCCCCCTGTGGCACATCGATTCCGTTTGCAATTTCCTTAAGTTTCTTGCGATCCGCCGCGTTTGTGATCTTGCGGCTGATCCCGCCGCCACGGGCCGTGTTGGGCATCAAAACGCAGTAGCGGCCGGCCAGCGATAAATACGTGGTAAGCGCAGCACCCTTGTTGCCGCGCTCTTCTTTAACAACTTGCACCAGCAGTATTTGGCGCACTTTGATAACTTCTTGAATCTTATAGCGGCGCGGACGCGGTTTACGTACCGGACGAATGTCTTCTTCGTCATCCTCGTCAGCTACAGATTCGATGCTCTCATCCTTGGCGGCCGCGTCTGTGGCTTGGTCCACGTCCGCATCCGAAGCACTAATCGCGTCCTCGGCACCATCGAGCACGGCATTTGCGTCTGGCTCTGATACATTCCCTGCGTCGGCCACTGTGTCAGCTTCCGCTTCAGAAGGTGCCACAACATCCTCGGATGTCGCCTCTTGCGCGCTATCTTCTGCGCGCACAGGCGCCTCTACCGGTGTTTCGCCTTTGGTGTCCGCAGTAGAGTTAGCGTTTGCCTTGTCGAATTCGTCATCCAGATCTATGGTCTGCATACCCTCGATCTCGGTCGATGCTGTCGCATCGTCAGTCTCGATGGCCACGGCCTTGGATTTAGAAGACGACCTGCGACGCGTTGACTTGGGTTTGGTTGCGACCTTTTCTTCCTCTTCGTCACGGACCTTTTGCGCTTCGGCATAGGCACGCTCTTCGGCCAGCAAAGCTTCGCGGTCGGCAACTGGAATTTGGTAATAATCCGGATGAATCTCCGAAAAGGCGAGAAAACCGTGTCGGTTTCCGCCATAATCGACAAACGCCGCCTGAAGCGACGGTTCAACCCGCGTTACTTTTGCAAGATATATGTTGCCAGCAAGCTGGCGTCTGTTTTCGGATTCAAAGTCAAATTCCTCAACCTTGTTTCCGTCCACCACCACGACGCGGGTTTCTTCCGCGTGGGTGGCATCGATAAGCATTTTCTTTGGCATGTTCTTTCACTGCACAACAGCGCATCCGGCGCACCCGGGGGGGCTTCGGATTTGGGGTCGTGTCTGTTTTGGGCGATAAGCGATGCGCCGCATGTCTGGCCAGCTATGGCCACTGCTTTACGGTCAATCTCATCAACGCGCATCATCGCGGTTTTCTCCGATACGCAGGCCTCTTCGGCAGTACGTATCCGTTTATTCGCTGCGATAGACCTCGGTCCACGTCAGCATCTCTTGGTCGATTACGACCCAATCGGTCTGTTAGAGGTGTGACAAGCAATGTCAGGTCCGTCTAACAGCGAAACTCAATACTTCAGGACACAGGGCGCAATAGCGCCTCAGACCCGTCGGTTCAGATAAGGCTAGAACGGTGCCAATGACAATGGGCAATCGCATGTTTGGTCCAGCTCGGCCATGATTTCTGAAGTTTCTTTTTGAAAAAATGCCGGCCAAACGCAATACATTTACACAACCAATAAGGGATTTGGGCCGTTCTCAACCTGATTAAGAGGCGGATGATAAATAATCTGATCTCTGCAGTCCGTATTTGGCCATTTTTTCGTTCAATGTCCGCCTTGGTAGACAAAGCTCGTCCATGACGCTTCCGATAGCCCCCTTATGGCGACGCATGGTGTTATCGATCAGCATTCTTTCAAAAGCTTCGACATATTCCTTAAGCGGCTTTCCTTCGGTGGTCATGACGGGCTGCATTTCTTCGTGGTCGCTCATCAACAAAGATGCGATCGAACCCGCGCCGCGGCGCGCCTGTAACACCGCCCGCTCAGCAATATTGATCAGTTGCCGCACATTGCCTGGCCATGGCGCTTGCAACAACTGGGCTGCCTCCTGTGCAGATATCTTGGGTGCCACACATCCGTATTCATCTGCGAACTGATCACTGACGCGGGTGAACAGCATCAAGATATCCTCACCGCGCTGGCGCAGGGGCGGCAAGGTAATCTTGAGCGCGGCAAGCCGGTAGTAAAGGTCTGGGCGCAGCGCGTCCTCGCATGTGCGACCCGCTTCTTGCAGGTTAGAAATACCGATAATGCGAGTTTCTGCCGGAGTACCCTGTTCGTTGATTACGCTTAACAAACGAGCCTGCAGGCCTTGGCTCATCGCCTCGATGTCCTCCAGCACAAGGGTGCCGCCGCGCGCCTCTTCAATTGCAGGCAATTGCGCATCCTCGGGTAGCATCGGACCAAAAAGCCGTTTGGCCAATGCGTCTTCTTCCCAAGCTGAACAGCTGACCAAAACGAATTTCTTACCCGCCCGGCTACCCACCGCGTGCAATGCATGAGCCACAAGAGTTTTTCCGGTGCCTGTCTCTCCGTCGATCAGCGCATGGCCATCCGCCTGCCCCAGATCCAGAATATCTTCGCGCAACCGATCCATGACGGGCGATGTTCCGATCAGCTTTTTCATGAGCTGGCCGCCATCGCTTAATTCGCGTCGCAGTGCACGGTTGTCCATGATCAGACGGCGCGCGCCAGTGGCTTTCTTGGCCAGTTCTGACATGCGGTCCGGATTGAATGGCTTTTCAAGAAAATCAAAAGCTCCGACGCGCATCGCCTCGACCGCCATGGGCACGTCACCGTGGCCAGTGATCATAATTACAGGCAAGGCGCTGTCATTTCCCATTAGTTTTTTAAGGAACTGCATCCCATCCATGCCTGGCATCTTGATATCAGAGATCACAATGCCAGGGTATTCCGGTCCAAGGACCTTAAGCGCTTCCTCGGCGCTGGCGAATGTTTCAGTGTCATACCCAGACAACGCCAACCACTGGCTGATCGACTGACGCATATCCCGTTCGTCATCGACAATGGCGATTTTCATGGCTTGGGTCATCGGTTTTCTCCAGGCCTACTCGGCCGCTTTAATCGTGTTGTCAGTAGCTGAACGCTCAGAAAGGATCGGCAGTTGCATTTCAAAAACGGCACCGCCCGCTTGACCATTCCGCGCGGTCAGTCGCCCACCTAAATCGTTGACAATACCAGACGAGATAGCAAGCCCTAGCCCGACCCCATCACCTGGCTGCTTAGTGGTATAAAACGGCTCAAAGAGAGCATCCAGATCAATAACCCCCGGCCCGTTGTCGCGCACTGTCAGTGTTGCCGTTTCGCCAACTGAAAGGATGATGTCGACCTGCGGTTCCCTCATTGTTTTGGTAGCATCGATAGCATTGCGCAACAGGTTGACCATCACCTGTTCGATCCGCATCTGATCACCCATAACCATGGCGGGAAACGGCGGTAGCATGCGGTTGATCAAGACACGGCGCTGACGCAGTTGTGGTTCCATCATCGACAGAGCAGCGGCAAGCGCATCGCCCATATTTACTGGGCTTAACGCATCCTGCCCCTTGCGGGCATATGACTTTAGCTGTCGAGTAATCGCGCCCATCCGTTCGATCAGACTATCGATCCGCCCAAAGCTCACGATGGCTTCTTCGAGGCGGTTGCGATGCAGCAGCAATCGTGCGCCGGCCAGATAGGTTTTCATTGCTGCCAGAGGCTGATTCAGTTCGTGGCTGACGGCGGCTGACATTTCGCCTAGAGCGGCCAATTTTGAGGATTGCTCGAGGGTTTGCTCGGCCACAGCCAAGTCTTCTTGCACGCGTTTCCGCTCGGCGATTTCTCGCTGCAGCTGTGCGTTCAACCGGCGAAGCTCTGCCGACTCTCTTGCGAATAGCGCGAGCCGAAGCGCCGATTGTCGGCTGAGCGCATAAAATGCTAGCGCCAGCAAAATTGCGAATCCCATGATTTCGAGCGCTAGAACCCCATTCACCCGTTCGCGCACTGAAGCGTAAGTGGTAAAAGATGTTATGTGCCAGCCCCGGAACGGGATACGAGCTTCCAACCGCATTGCACCCTCTCCCTGCAAATATGCATCTGGCGGAAGTGCTCTCCAATCAGCGGTTTTACGGATCACGCGATCGATTGCACTTTGTGGGGTTTCGCGGACCAGGGCGCCTTGTTCTGTAAGGCCGCGCCAACGCGGTTCTGTGGACAGAACGATCTGACCTGTGCTGTCTGTGACAAAAACAGCCGCCGAAATTCCCGCCCAGGCACGCTCAAATTTTTGCAAATCCACCTCAACCGAGATCACACCCAGCAAATCTCCGCCTGCGGTTACCCGCCGCGAGTAAACAAAATTGAACCCATTCGTTTCCTTGGGTGTCACTGTAAAAATCGTTTCAGATCCGCGCAGGGCCTCAATGAAATATGCCTCGGCCCGATGTGATGACCCCAACACATTACGGCTCGTTGCTGCAACCGCTCTGCCGTCAAGATCCAGCAGCATCAGGTTAGCAGCACCAATTTCTTCCACAAAGGATAAAAGGCGTTGGGTGGATTGCTGATAATCGGCAGAGTTCAACGCCCCAATCAGTGTCGGATCGCGCGCCAGCAATTGCGGCACAATGGCGCTGCGGCGCAATTCGCTAAGCAGGTTGCCAGAATACAGGGCAAGGCGTAGTTCGGCTCGGTTGCGCGTGTTTTCTGTAAATCTGTCGGTCAGCAGCCTGTTGGTCAGCGCGACAGTCACGATGGCCGCAACAATTAGCACCGCAAGTGCCGCACGAACGCGCCAGCTTGTGGTAAGTGCTATTGTAGTTTTTTTGCTGCGAAGTGCTGAAAGGATAGCCATACAGCACAGCATAGGCCGCGCGCAGTGCTTGCTCAACCTTACACCTCAGGCAGCGGTCAATTGGCCTACGATTGCGCGAAAGAACGCCTGTCCATCTTTCCCGCCATGACCAGAATCCGACGCGCGTTCGGGGTGTGGCATCATGCCAAGTACACGGCGGTTATCTGACACAATTCCAGCAATGTCTCGCTGTGATCCGTTCGGGTTTTCCGTGTAGGTAAAAACCACGCGATCATCGCCTTCTAGCCGATCTAGCGTTGTCTCATCAGCAAAATAGTTACCATCGTGATGTGCAATCGGAATATCGATGACATCGCCTGTACTGTACCCTTCGGTAAATATCGTCTGGGTACTTTGAACCTTCAAGCCAACAGATTTACAGATATATTTCAAACCTGCATTCCGCAAAAGCGCACCGGGCAAAATGCCAGTTTCCGTCAACACCTGAAATCCATTGCAAATACCAAAGGCATAGCCGCCCCGTTCTGCATGCGCTTTTACGGCTTGGCAAATCGGTGAATTGGCCGCGATAGCACCGCATCGCAAATAATCACCAAAAGAAAACCCACCTGGTACCCCAACAATATCAACGCCATATGGCAGGCCTGTGTCCTTGTGCCAAACCATTGTTACATCTGCACCCGCCGCTTCCAATGCAACCGCAAGATCGCGATCACAATTTGAGCCGGGAAAAACCACCACCGCTGCGCGCATCAGCCCAATTCTACCCGGTAGGATTCGATGACTGTATTGGCCAGCAACTTTTCACACATTGCCGCCACATCAGCCTCTGATGTGCCCTCAGCCAAGTCCAGTTCGATCACCTTGCCCTGCCGCACGCCGTTCACACCCTCAAAGCCCATGGCACCCAGCGCATGGCGCACAGCCTCGCCCTGCGGGTCCAGAACCCCTGCCTTTAGCATAACATGTACTGTGGCCTTCATCTTTGACCTTTCATTGTTGCAAAAGTTCTAAAAAAGCTTGGCTCAATTGATCAGCGTGGGCTTGGTTAAGGGCGTGGGCGATCTGGGGATAATACCAAGACGGCGCGCCACTTCGGTGTAGGCATCTTTAAGATCGCCCAAATCGCGTCGAAATACGTCCTTGTCGAGTTTCTGGCCCGTTTCGATGTCCCAAAGTCTGCAACTGTCGGGACTTATTTCATCGGCAATGATCAACCGCATGAAATCACCGTCATAGACGCGACCAATCTCGATCTTGAAGTCCACCAGACGAATTCCCACTGCCAGCAACATGCCCGACAAAAAATCATTTACCCTAAGGGCTAGACTTAAAATGTCGTCCATATCCTGCTGGCTGGCCCAGCCAAAGGCCGCGATATGTTCTTCGGTGACCAGTGGATCGCCCAGCTTGTCGTCTTTGTAGCAATATTCGACGATGGGGCGCGGCAATTGCGTGCCCTCTTCGATCCCAAGTCGCTGGCTCATGGTGCCGGCCGCATAGTTGCGCACGATCACTTCTAACGGCACGATCTCGCATGAGCGCACCAGCTGTTCGCGCATGTTCAAACGCTTGATAAAGTGCGTCGGCACGCCGATCTGGCCCAAACCAGTCATGAAAAATTCGCTCAGACGATTGTTTAGAACGCCCTTGCCCTCGATCACGTCCTTTTTCTGGGCGTTGAAAGCGGTGGCATCATCCTTGAAGTACTGCACGATTGTCCCCGGCTCTGGACCTTCATAAAGGATCTTTGCCTTGCCCTCGTAAATCTTTTTGCGTCGCGCCATGGGCATCCTTTCGGTGCTATCAGGGCCTGAGTCTGCCCGATCTGTCGCCCTCTTAAGCAATCAGCGGGTGTGCCGCAAGCAAAGGGGTTGCGCGGCGGCATGCACGCCCTCATGTCGATAGCAGTGGGATAACCCCTGGAGGACTGAAACCATGAACACATTCAACGATCGTGAAAACGCATTTGAAAATAAATTCGCCCATGATGCGGAAATGCAGTTCAAGGCTGATGCGCGCCGTAACAAACTATTGGGTCTGTGGGCAGCAGCCTTGATGCGCAAATCAGAACAGGACGCTGCTACATATGCTTTTGAGGTGGTCAAGTCTGACTTCGAAGAAGCCGGCGACGAGGATGTATATCGTAAGGTGTCTGGCGATCTTGGCACGCTCGCCGACGAGGCGACAATCCGTGGTAAAATGTTAGAATTGATGGCCGAAGCCAAGGCGCAATTGATGGAAGAAATCGAATAAGAGCTTGGTAGCCTTTTAGCATCAAAACGTTCCAAGGCCTTTGATGGCTTGCCAAGCTTTTTAGTTACTTTTTAACCCCATGCGTACAGCAATTAACAAACCACTTACCTGAGTACGGTAGTCAACTCCGTGGTGAGGCCGGACAAAGGCAGGGGTTGTCATGCGATATCTGACACTGTGGGGTTGCGTCAAATTCGTTTTGCGAGTCGCAATACCTGTAATTGTCGTTGGTGGCTGCTTTGTACTGCTCTCAGGCAAGCTGGCTGCGGCCGATCTTAGCAGCTTGCCGGGCCGTGTATCGGACATTACTGCCATTCAGTGGAGTGTCGCGCTTTGCCTCGCGATTTGCAGCTTTTGGTCCGTTGGCCAATACGATTCACTGGCGCATCGCGCTTTGAACAGTCGCATTCCAGATAAACAGGCACACGCGTCTGGCATGATCAGCATAGCATTGGGCCAAACGCTCGGGCTAGGATTGTTCACTGGAGCACTGGCGCGTTGGCGAATGCTGCCTGGCCTCAGCATTGCGGCAGCGTTGCGATTATCGGCCTTTGTTGCGTTCAGCTTTGTCCTTGCCTGGAGCGTGGTGACAGCCATCGCGTGTATGTTTCTGCCCGCACCGGCATGGACGCTTGTCCCCGCAGTGTTGACAATCGCAGCAGCGCTTAGCGCCGCGGTGATCGTTTTCCGCTGGCCACAGTTCTGTTGGCGCGGCCGTGCTTTGTGGCTGCCCAGCCTGCCACTGGCGGCCGCAATCATCGGCTGGACGGCTCTGGACACCATTTTCGCAGCCGGAGTTCTTTTTGTTTTTCTGCCTGAAACGACGCTTGGTTTTGCCTCTTTTCTTCCATTGTTCCTGATCGCGCTTGGTGCGGCTCTCGTGTCCAACGCGCCCGGTGGCGTGGGACCGTTTGAATTGGTGTTACTGACCGCCCTGCCGAAAGAGACACCCGAAACATTATTAACCGCGATCATCGCCTACAGGATCATCTATTACGCATTGCCGGCCGGGCTGGCGCTGTTAGCGCTGATGCGCCCCTTCACACAGCGCACGGCGAGCCCATGCACCGTCACCTCCTGTTGCGACAGCACACGTCGCCCAGAAGTGGCCGTCGTGCATCAGAATGGCGGCGCTATCCTAACAGATATGGAGAGCACCTTGGCTCTCTGGCCAACAGGACAAACGACCACCCTTTTTGCCGACCCACTGGCCGGAACGTCCACGCACGCACTGCTGCATTTGGAAAAAGCAGCCTATGCGAGGGCTACATTGCCAATGATTTACAAATGCGATGTGGCGCTGGCCATCGCGGCACGTGCATCGGGTTGGTCAGTTCTGCACATCGCAGACGACGCCTTGGTCTGCGTTTCAAATTATGATCCAAACGTACCCGCCCGCCGCAATTTACGGCGCAAATTGCGGGCCGCTGCCAAGTCAGGAATCGTGATCAAAGCCGGTGTTTCCCTGCCGCATCCCGCCCTTGCCCGGGTAGATGCCGATTGGCAACGCAACCACGGCACTGCCCGCGGAGGAAGCATGGGGCGCTATGCCAAATCATATGTGCAAGACCAATGGGTCGCTGGCGCATATCTTGACGACACTTTATTAGCCTTCATCACTGTGCACAGGGGACAAAGCAGCTGGTGTCTTGACTTAATGCGCCACAAAGATGGTGCACCCGATGGCACCATGCATGCACTGGTCGATGCCGCGATCTTGGCCGCACGAGCGGCGGGTGCCGATGACCTAAGCCTCGCCTCTACACCTGCCTGTCCAAACCCGCACAGCGTTTTTTGGCGATGGGCGGCGTTGCAGGTTGTTACGCGGTCAGGCGGGCACGGCCTGCGCCAATTCAAATCAGCCTTTGCCCCCCGCTGGGTGCCCCGCTATGTCGCTGCGCCCGGTCCGTTGCGATTGATGTTTGGCCTTGCTGATCTGACCCGCGCGATCCACCTTCCCCCAGAGTTAGCGACCACCAATACAAAGCAAATTCATCATCTTGATGAAGATTATGAACTGGCTTCATCGCGCGTCGCGTGACAGGTGAACCCCAGAACAACCAACGCAGGGACCATTATGGCCGACCTTCTCACTCGCATGCTGGCGGAAAAGGGCACTCTGCTCGCCGACGGTGCCACCGGAACCAACCTGTTCAACATGGGTCTTATGTCCGGCGACGCACCTGAATTGTGGAACGAGACGCACCCACAAAACATCGTTAAGCTGTATAAGGGTGCGGTCGACGCGGGCAGCGACATTTTTCTAACCAACTCGTTTGGTGCCAACGCATCAAGGCTAAAGTTGCACGATGCAGGCCACCGTGCCTTTGAGCTTAGCCGCATCGCCGCCGAGATCGGGCGTAATGTGGCTGATCAGGCAGGCCGGACCGTTATTGTCGCAGGATCTGTTGGGCCAACGGGCGACATCATGGAACCTGTTGGCACGCTCAGCCACGCCGACGCGGTCGAAATGTTCCACGAAACAGCGGCAGGCCTGAAAGAGGGCGGCGCCGACATTGGATGGCTCGAAACCATCTCAGCCGCCGAGGAATATCGCGCAGCAGCTGAAGGGTTCGCGCTTGCAGACATGCCCTGGGCCGGAACGATGAGCTTTGATACCGCAGGCCGCACCATGATGGGCATCACGAGCACCGACATGGCGACCCTTGTGGCCAACTTGCCCAATCCGCCGGTGGCTTTTGGGGCTAACTGTGGCACTGGCGCATCGGACCTTCTGCGTACAGTCCAGGGCTTTGTCGCGACCGGCACAAAGATACCCGTAGTGGCAAAGGGCAACGCTGGCGTTCCGAAATACCATGACGGGCATATTCACTACGATGGTACGCCCGAACTGATGGCCGACTACGCCGCCCTTGCCCACGACAGCGGCGCGCGGATTATTGGAGGTTGCTGCGGCACAATGCCCGCCCACCTGCGTTTGATGCGCGAGGCGCTCGACACCCGGCCCAAGCAGGCGCCACCCACGCTGGACGCAATCGTCGCTGCTTTGGGCCCGTTTTCTTCAGACAGCGATGGGACCGATGGAAATGCGCCAACGTCGACCCGACGTAGCCGACGCAGCCGCAGCCGAAGCGCATAGAATAAGTGCCTGTGCGAACTGGGCAGGCATTGGTAGAACAAACTGGTCACTTTCCGCAAAAGGGCGCTGAAATATCTCATCTGCAGTCAAAGCGATCGGTGGTTTGGTCGCCAAAATCCTAACGCGCACCAAACCGCCTCAGGCCTAATCCGTTACCGGTTACCGCTCATTTATTCTGTTGAACAATACAGAACCCAAAGTGAACTCAGGCTGTAAAAGAGATGAAAAATTGATCCCTAGGCAGCACACGTCCAAATTTGTTCCTACCACGTCGCACACAGCGCCGACGATGTCGCAATTTGAAAAGTTCTGTTGCGACATTTTGAACCATAACGCGATCATAGGCATCAGGTGCGTGCACCTGTCTTAAGAGGTACTTCCATGTCAGAAGAAGACGATATCATACTGTCCGAACTCGACGACGATGAACTTGTTCAACAGATGTTTGATGACCTTTATGACGGTCTCAAGGTTGAGATCGAAGAAGCGGTCAATATTCTGCTGGAACGGGGCTGGATACCTTATGATGTTCTCACCAAGGCACTGGTGGGCGGCATGACGATCGTAGGTGCAGATTTCCGTGATGGTATCCTCTTTGTGCCCGAGGTGCTGCTGGCGGCAAACGCAATGAAGGGCGGCATGAGCATTCTAAAGCCGCTGCTGGCCGAAACCGGCGCGCCGCGGGTTGGCAAGATGGTGATTGGCACCGTCAAGGGCGACATTCACGACATCGGCAAAAACCTTGTTTCGATGATGATGGAAGGTGCCGGATTCGAGGTCGTCGATCTGGGAATCAACAACCCTGTTGAAAACTATCTGGAGGCGATTGACGCCGAAGGCCCTGATATCTTGGGCATGTCTGCCCTGCTCACAACGACGATGCCTTACATGAAAGTCGTGATAGACACGATGATCGAAAAAGGCATTCGCGACGATTATATCGTGTTGGTGGGCGGTGCACCTTTGAACGAAGAGTTCGGCAAAGCTATCGGCGCGGATGCCTATTGCCGCGATGCTGCTGTAGCTGTTGAAACGGCCAAGGATTTTGTGGCGCGCAAGCACAATCAGATGGCCGCCGGCTAGCCACATCCTCCCGCACTTCGGCTGACGCGAGAGGATAAACACGTGCTGGTGATTGTCATATGACAAATTACGAGAAATGGCACCGGGCGGGTCGAAAGGGTGCCCCAAATGGGCAATGCAACGCAATGGCACTGAACGACGCAAGTCTTACTGAAACGGGTCTACCTGCCAGCGGTCAAGGACGTATTCTTTTGATCGCTTGTGGCGCGCTGGCGCGCGAAATTCTGGATCTCAAGGCGGCAAATGGGTGGCATCACATGGATCTGACCTGCCTGCCAGCCAAGCTACACCTTTATCCAGAAAAGATAACGCAGGCCGTCCGCACCGCAGTTGCCAAACACCGTGATGCCTACGACAAAATCTTTGTTGTCTACGCGGATTGTGGCACCGGCGGGCTGCTTAAATCTGCCTGTAATGACATGGGAATCGAGATGGTCTCAGGCCCTCACTGCTACAGTTTTTTTGAGGGAAATGATAGGTTTGCGGCGCAAATCGAAAGTGAAATAACGGCGTTTTATCTGACTGATTTTCTCGTCCGTCAATTCGATGCCTTTGTCATAAAGCCCATGGGCCTTGACCAACATCCCGAGCTTCGCGACATGTACTTTGGCAACTACGACAAACTTGTCTATCAGGCGCAAACAGACGACCCTGCACTGACACGAAAAGCCCAGAGAGCGGCAGACCAACTAGGCCTTGCTTTCGAACGCCGGGTTACGGGCTATGGTGATCTAGAAACAACGCTTAAACAGCTCTGAACGTTTCACACAGACTTTATTAAAGGCCCTGTGCTTATCCTGCGGCGACCATGCGGATACGTTCGATCATAGCGCGAAGCCCGTTTGATCGTTGTGCTGAAAGATGATCGTTAAGACCCAGCCGCGTCATTTCGGCACGGGCGTCAACATCAAGCACCGCCGACGCCTCAAGACCATTATACAGGCTTCGCAAAACAGCGATCAACCCTTTGACGATCATCGCGTCACTGTCACCATCAAATCGGAATATCCCGTCTTCGATCACCGGGTGCAGCCAGACTTGACTGGCACATCCATCCACTTTTGTTGCAGGCACTTTGAGGGCATCTGGCAAAGGGTCCATCGCCTTGCCCTGTTCAATCACATAGCGATAACGATCTTCCCAGTCTTCCAGGAACTCAAAATCCTCTACAGTCTCTTCGAATGCAGCACTGGCCATGGATGCCCCGTTTCGTTTGCTTATGGTGCTGAATTAGGTGGCCAAGGGCCAAACGTCCAGCCCTTAGGTGCTCTTGCTGAATGGGCACTTTTCAACACGCGACCAATCCGCTACCACAGACCGCAGTACAGACACAGCAGGCATACCATGCGCATTCTGACCATATCCTTCCTTGTTGCCACCATGACGCTCACGTCGTGCGGCGGCATCCGTGACAGCCGGGTTAATCCGCTCAACTGGTTTGGAAGTGCCCAATCCGGTCCGGTCCAGCAAACAGCGCCCGAAGAAATTAACCCGCTGATCCCCGATACTGCCAGCCGCGGCCTTTTCGACAGTTTGCGAGAACAGGCGGACATCTATGTTGGTACACCTGTCGATCAGATCAAAAGCCTTGTGGTAGAAGCCATACCCGGCGGTGCAATCATCCGTGTAACGGGAGTCACCGATGTGTTGGGCGTTTATGATGTCAGATTGACCAAAACAAACGAAGACGACGTGGCTGAAGATGGGGTGCTGACCTATCAGCTTCAAGGCATTCGTCCGGCTCGCACGACCCGTGGCGGCACAGAACGAACACGTACCGTCGTTGCCGCCCGTCGCCTCAGTGCTTCACAGCTGGCTGGGACGCGCGTGATACGTGTCGAAGGCTTGCGAAACGCCCAAACCACCGCCCGCCGATAAGGTATCAATCAAGTGGGATGATTCGCACATTTGTGCCATGCGCTGTAAGTGCAACTTTGCCATCGCACAAACGCAGCGCATCCTCACCAAAGACCTCTGCGCGCCAGCCTGTCAGGGCTGATACGTCGCGCATGCCTGCTGCCAAAGCATCAAGATCCGCAGCAGATGCAATCAGTTTTGCGGCCACGCCAGCACTTTCCGTCTTGGCCTTTAGCAGCACGCGAAGCAGATCAGCAAGCGCCGGGTTTACCTGCATCTTTTCACGGCTGCGGTCGGGCCTTGGCATCAAGCTTGCGTCCATATCGACCCCGCGTGCAACGGCTGCCAAAATACCATCGGCGATTTCCCCCTTGCGCGCTTCGCGCAACAAAAGACGGGATCGCCCAAGGTCTTCGTGATTGCCTGGCTTGTTACCGGCCAACTCGACCAGCGCGTCATCCTTGAACACTCTATTGCGCGGAATGTTCTTGCGCTGCGCGTAGGCTTCACGGAAACCGGCCAATTCCTGAACTACCGCCAGAAACCGCGCCGAATTTGTACGGGTCTTGACCCGCTTCCATGCCAATTCCGGTTGGACGATATAGGTTTCCGGCGAAAGCAACACCTGCAACTCTTCGGTTACCCAGCGGGCGCGTCCACTTTCGGCCAATTTGGCCGACAGAAATTCATAAATCTGACGCAAATGCGTTACGTCAGCAACCGCATAGGTTTTTTGTGCATCCGTCAACGGCCTGCGAGACCAGTCGGTAAATCGAGATGTCTTGTCCAACGGCTGTGAGGCAATCTTGCGCACCAGCGTCTCATAGCCAACCTGTTCGCCAAATCCGCACACCATAGCCGCCACTTGGGTGTCGAACAAAGGTTCTGGGAAAACCTGCGCATCCACGTAAAAGATTTCCAGATCCTGGCGCGCAGCATGAAACACTTTGACCACTGACGTGTCGCGAAAAAGCTCATACAACGGTTCAAGCGACAGGCCATTTGCCAACGGATCCACCAAAACAGCATTGTCGTCGGTCACACCGGGCATCGCCAGTTGGATCAGGCACAGCTTGGAATAATAGGTGCGTTCCCGAAGAAACTCAGTATCCACAGTAATATAGGGATGTTCACGGGCTTCTCGGCAGTAAGCGTCCAGCGCATCGGTCGTGGTAATCGTTTTCATTCGGGGCTTCTTGTTATTAATGTATACCCGGTTATCGGATTGCGTGGGTTTACACCAATCTCAGCACAGTGGCTAGAGCGTCACGACACGAGTATCACCCGCCGCAAAGCGACGCAGAACAGCGGGGTAAAGTTTGTGCTCGCGTATCAAAACACGCGCGGACAAACTCTCTGGCGTATCGTCCGGTTGCACGTCGATCCGCGCTTGCCCAAGGATTGGACCATCATCCAGTGCGGGCGTTACAAGGTGCACGGTGCACCCATGTTCTCTATCCCCGGCGGCAAGCGCCCGAGCATGCGTTTGCAGCCCCTTGTACTTGGGCAAAAGCGACGGATGGATGTTCAGCATCTGTCCGGCCCAAGGAGAGACAAAACCGGCCGTCAAAACGCGCATGAAACCAGCAAGGCAAAGGATGTCGCAGGCGTAGGGCGCCAACGCCTGCACAATGGACGCCTCAAACCCTGCGCGGTCTTCGCCAAAGGGGCGATGATCTATGACCTCGGTTGCAATCCCCTGCGCCTGTGCCCACGCGATACCGCCAGCGTCCGCATTATTTGAAACCACAACCGCGGGCCGCGCCGCGTGCGTGCCGGTCATATCCTGAACCAGTGCACGCATGTTTGAGCCACCACCCGAGACAAAGATGCCAACGCGTTTGTGCACTAAAGCGACCCGGAATAGACGATGCCATCACCGGCTATGACAGTCCCAATCGGAACCACGGTTTGACCCTCGTCTTGCAATGCGGATGTCACTTCAACCAAACTATCGCTGCTTACGACAACGACCATTCCGATACCGGCATTGAACGTCTTTAGCATTTCAGCTTCTGACATGCGGCCTTGATCTTTGAGCCATTGGAACACGCCCGGCAGATCCCAAGAATTAAGATCAACCTTGGCTCCAAGGCCTTTGGGCAAAACACGTGGTAGGTTTTCTGTCAGGCCCCCACCCGTGATATGCGCAAAGCCATGTACGCCGCCCGCTGTGATCGCCGCAAGAGCCGCTTTTACATACAGCCGCGTCGGCGTCAGCAGTACCGCCCCTAATGTACCCTCGGCCCACGGGCAGGCATCGCCCCAACGCAGCCCCGAATCGTCGACAATGCGCCGCACCAGCGAATAACCGTTCGAGTGCACCCCATCTGAGGCTAGCCCAAGCAGCACATCACCCGCCGCCACATCCGCAGGCAGGGCCGCCCCCCGCTCCATCGCCCCAACAGAAAACCCTGCCAAATCGAAATCACCTTTTGGGTACATACCCGGCATCTC
>Ga0206127_1002397_pt1 | contig 18690 bp, 17 predicted proteins | sample Helgoland_Spring_6_FD_148646 | JGI IMG/M metagenome (GOLD analysis project Ga0206127, IMG submission 148646) | Pelagic subsurface seawater microbial communities from Kabeltonne, Helgoland, North Sea - Helgoland_Spring_Bloom_20160419_1 | ecosystem: Environmental > Aquatic > Marine > Epipelagic ...
CAAGCTAGACTTCATTGATAGCAGTAATTTCAGATTCTAAAAAATAATGTGACATAGCATTAAACATAAAAGCGTTACTCCATCTCATATAAGATATTTTTGAACTAATTCCTTTTTTTAATTGATAATAAAAGTAGCCTTTTTTATGCTGCATATTATCTATGGTCCAATTCAAGACATCATCTAATAAGGACTTGTTACTCTTAAATACGTTTAATTTTGATAGCGTCACTATAATTTGCGCAGGACAATGAATATCTATTGGGTAGGTTTTATTATGGTAATACTTGGGCATACCATTGGCTTCAAAAAAATTATTGATGTAAAAATATAATCCTATATCAATGTATTTCTGAAAAGTATTGTCTTGTGTATTATCTTGGTATGTTTTAATAGCATCCAAATTAAACCCGGTATGAAAACTATCTTTCCTATATTGTATGGGTAAAAGCCCGTAAATCCATGAGCCATCTTCATTTTGTAATTCACAAGCGGTTATAATAGCTTTTTTTGCGAGTTTGAGATGTTCTTCATTTTTAGTATACTTATAAGAATAACTCAATATTTTAGCCCCTAAAAGCGACGCGTTAATTACGGTATTATTACCATCCTTCACACTGTATGAAAAGAAAAATCCATTACCATGTGGCGTTCTTGATAAATCATTAACAACAAAATTAGCAGCACTTAATGTTTCTTTTAAAACCGCTTCATTTTTTGTGATTTCATAGCTTTCTATCAAGGCCTCAACACAAAAACTAGTAGCAACAACCGTTGGTGTATGTTTTTTAAACAAAAATAAGCGTCTTGCTTGCCAGTCAAAATTATAGCCCCAACATGCACCAGAGTATCCGGTTGATTTAAGACTTAATAACAATGCGGTTATTTCTTTTACCTTGATAAATAATTGTTCTTTTGTCCCAAAATTTTCACACCCACTTTGAGCTAACTTGTAAAGTTTACAATAACCTAAAAGAAATAATGCAACACCTTTTGCATTATGTTCTTTTGGAACTAGTAATAACCTCCTAAAGTTTATTGGGCTATGTTTAAATATTTGAATCCAAATTGCTCTTCCTAAATCCCAATACTTAAAAGGTAATGCCTTAAACACTTTAGAGTTTAGGCCATCATAAGGATCCCAGCCTTTAAAGTTCTCAGACTCGCAATAACTCTTGAGTTTCAAAAAACTCGATTCTGTTTTAGATTTCAACTTGCTCCCCTCCACGTTTTACAGATTCTATTACTTTAAAGGATGCTTTTGTAACTGCTACAATATCTTGAAAAGGAATAGGCGCTTTTCCAACTTTAAGTAAGCCATTTACAAATGCCTCCACCATCTCTTTCTGGCCTTTATTTTGGTTTAAAATTTTTATCTTTTTTGGTTTTCCTTTATCGAAAATTTTCAACTCTTTAAAATCATTTAAGGTAGCTGAAAGCCCCGCAGAAAAAACTTCAACATATTCTTTAGTCATGGATTTAGAACCGTTGGCATAATATGCCACCACTCCGGATGATCCATTTTCGAACTGAATTAAAATATTTAGTGTATCATTTAATTTATTGGCATCTGGTAATGCAGTTGCCGAAACTTTAACCGGTAAACTTCCATTAAGATACGTCAAATAATCAATAAAGTGACATACTTCCCCTAGGACACGACCCCCTCCTATTTCAAAATCCTGTATCCAATTATCTCCAGGGATAGCACCTGCATTAATCCTATAAAGCATCGTCATAGGGTTATTACCTATTGCTTTTTTTAACTTTTCAGTTAATGGAGAAAAACGTCTATTAAACCCCACCATTACGGCTTTATTAGTCTTAGACTGCGCTTCAATAATTTCTTCTAGTTCTGATTCTAATAGACATAAAGGCTTTTCAACAAATACATTCTTGTTAGCCTTTAAACTTTTTAAAACGTAAGCACCATGAGAATCGTGACGCGTCGCTACAAAAACTGTATTGGTTTTATCGTCTAAAATATCAGCTTCATTAGTGGCACAGAACTGAAACTTAAATTTCTCAGCCACACGTTTAGAAGTTGTACCCGTATTGGTAAGTACTCCAACTCTAGCAACATCGTTTGTTTCTGGAATATTTGGCAAGAGATTGCCTTGTGCATAACTACCAGCTCCAATAAATGAAATGTTTATTTTCCCTAATTTCTCTACTTCACCGGTTGAAATTTTTATTTTATTAGCTTCTTTTTCCGTATTATATTTTAAGGCAATACCTGTAAACGGTTCTGTTTTTGAAACTACTAAATCAAAGGCAGCTTTTGCATTATCAAAATCAAACTCGTGTGTTGTTAAGTAATCGATATCAATTTTCTTTGTAGCGATTAAATTCTGAAATGCTTCCATGTTACGTTTTTCTGTCCAGCGTACATAAGGCAAAGGATAATCTATTCCTTTTTCTTCGTAATTCAAATCATATCGTCCTGGACCATAAGAACAAGCCATCTTCAATTCTAGTTCTTTTCGATACCAAAATGGATCGCGCTCAAAACCTGTGGGCACGGCGCCTAAAACAATTACTCTTCCTTTTTTGCGTGCAATGGCGCCCGCAAAATTAATAGGATCAAGACTATCTGTTGCTGCTGCAATAATTACAACATCTGCACCATAGCCATTTGTTGCGTTTTGTATTTGCTGTTCTACTCCTGCTGCATTTCTAGTGAGTCCTAAATCTACCACATTATTATCTACCGCTTGTTTTACTGCAGCTTCAGAAACATCGATACCTATGACCGTAACTCCAGAAGCTTTTAAAATTAATGCTGCTAGTTGCCCTAATAAACCAAGACCTATAATAACACAAGATTCTCCCAAACGCATATCTGCCTGACGCACCCCTTGCATGGAAATAGCGCCTAAAGTATTATAAGCTGCATCTTTTAAGTTGGTAGCCTTATCTAATTTAACACAAAGGTTAATTGGTACAGAAACAATTTCGGCATGATTGGCATAGCCAACTCCGGCACAAGCCACTTTATCATCAACTTCAAATTCAGTAACCCCTTCACCCACCTCAATAACTTCGCCAGAACAGCTATAGCCTAGAGGCGAATAGGCATCTAGTTTCTTCATTACTGCTCTATAGGTTTGTACAGGACCTTGTTTTTTAAGCGTATCTAACACTTGTTTTACTTGTTGCGGACGTTCTTTGGCCTTACCTATTAGGCTTTTACGTGCTGCTTGTACCGTAGAACCTTCTGTCCCCGCACTAATTATGGAATAATGATTTTTAACAATGACCATGCCTTTTCCCAATTGTGGATAAGGCACCTCTTGTATGATCATATCACCAGAACCTAGCTTTTGTGTTAGTTGTTGCATTTATTTATTTATTTTTAAAAATTTCTTGATAGATTTTCTCACCTATCTGTTTATTAAAATGAGATGGATCTGTAAAATTATCTCTTTGTGAAGTTATACTCTCATCACTATTAAAGTCGTGTAATTTGCCTAAGCTCTTAATATCGTTTATAAATCTTTCGTTTTCTAACGTTAAGCCGTATTCATCTATAATATCATTAATTTCTTTTGCACAAGGTGGAATCCAGAAAATCAATTCAATATTTTTTTGTTTGCAATATGACGCCATTGCAGAAAGTCTTTGAAAACTATATTCTGGATAAGCATAATGCGCATAAAATTTGCTTCCGTAGCGTTTTACACTTGTATCCCAAAACTTTGCTCTTGATACTTTAGGCTTTCCAATAGTATCGCTTTTACCCGTAATATGGTCTTTTAATATCAAAAAGGTAGATCTAGCCGTATAGCTTGAAAACGCATAAGAAAAAGGATTACTTTTTCTTTCTATTGTTTCCTCTACCCACATTCTTTTATTGTACTTATTATATAGGTTAAAATTTATACCAACAAGTAACGTATCTACCTTAAACTCTTTATCTACAAGCCACTCAAACGTATCTAGCACTTCATTTAAGCTAGCTCCTCCATAGCCTAATGGAGACCATTTATTTGAATGAACACTAATAGATTCGTAAAAACGATTAGATCTTGAATCTCCTATAATTATATTTGTTGTAGGATTATTATCAAATGCAATCATTTTATACAAATGCGGCTCAACATGCTTAGATATCTTATCTTTTACTTCAATTTTAACTATATCATTGCTCTTAAAATAAGAAAAAGGGTCTACCACACCTACTATTAAAAGATAGATAACAAATGGAATTGAAAATAAAGCTAATTTTACGAACAATTTCTTCATACCTAAAACTGAAAATAAATAAATTCTTGTTTAATTCCGTTCATTAAAAAACACGACAAAATTATAAAATAAAAGAGTGCCCAACGTAAGGTTTTAGATTTAATATTAATCCGCAACCCATATTGTTTATCTCTGTGTATCCATTCGACGATGACAAAAAACACCATTAATATCACAAGATATATTATTTGATACTCTGTGTTAATTGTCCATATATCAGTAATTGGACTTTTGAACAATGTTTCAGAACATATTCTCTTAATATAATCAAAAGCATGACTAATAGAATCTGCTCTAAAGAAAATCCATGCAAAACACGTTAATAGGAAGGTAGACAAGATTGCAAAAGTATCTCGAAAGCTTGGCAGAAGTCTATTTGACGCTACAACACCTAAATTATTCCTGTTTCTATTAGATAATAATAACGGCAGAAAGAACAACGCATTTAGAAATCCCCAAAATACAAACGTCCAATTAGCACCATGCCAAAACCCACTTACTAAAAATATTATAAATGTATTTCTGATTTTAGCTTGTAATCCACCTTTACTACCCCCTAATGGTATATACAGATAATCTCTAAACCAGGTTGATAATGATATGTGCCAACGTCTCCAAAACTCAGCGATATCTCTAGAAAAGTAAGGAAACGCAAAATTTTGCATTAAATTAAATCCGAAAAGCCGTGAAACACCTATGGCTATATCAGAATAACCAGAGAAATCGCAATAAATTTGAAATGCAAAAAATATAGCGCCAATAACTAAGGTACTTCCATTATAATCTTGATAATTGGAAAAAATATCATTCACAAAAACTGCTGCATTATCAGCAATTACAATTTTTTTAAACAAGCCCCAAAGTATTTGTTGTAAGCCATCAACACTTTTAGAATAATTAAACGTTCTGCGTTTAAAAAATTGAGGCAATAGGTTTGTTGCTCTTTCAATTGGACCTGCGACTAATTGAGGAAAGAAGCTGACAAATGAAGCAAATGCCACAAAATCATTTACTGGTTTTAGCTTGCCTCTATAAATATCAATTGTATAACTTAACGTTTGAAATGTATAAAAACTAATACCAACTGGAAGAATGATATCTAGCCTATCGATACTAAAAAATGTACCAAAAAACGAGAACGTATCAACGAAACTGTCTAAAAAAAAATTGTAATATTTAAAAAAGCCTAATAATGATAAATTAACCGCTAAACTGCTAATCAACAAAGCTTTACGGTGAGATTTATGTCTTTTTTTTGCCAGTAATTTACCAATAGAGAAATCAATAATTGTACTAAATAAAATCAAAAATAAAAACCTCCAATCCCATAAGCCATAAAAGAAATAACTAGCCGCGACCAGAAGCATATTTTGAAATCTTATGTTTTTATTGAATACAAACCAATAAAGAACGAATACAACTGGCAGAAATATGGCAAAGTCTATGGAGTTAAAAAGCATATTTTAATATTGAATGTTTTACTTAATTGAATTATTAATCCAATTATGGATGTTATTAAAATAGTCATTAACAAGAAATCTATCTTCAAATGTTTTGAGATTATTAGAAGAAATGTTATTGTATAGCTCTTGATTTCTTATTAAGCCTTCAATTTTTTCAACATATTTTATTGCCGAATACTCCTCTATTATAAATCCATTATATCCTGAAGTAACCGTATCTGGAATTGCACCAACTCCTGAACACACAATAGGAATACCAAATCCCATAGCTTCAATTAAAACTAAAGGCTGACCTTCGTTATATGATGGTAATACAAAAACATCAATTTTTTTATAAAACTCCCACTTTTCCTCATTGTGTATTAAACCTAAAAACTTTATATTTTCGCTTTGGTCATTCTGCTCAATATATTTTTGAATATTTACCTTGTCTTCAGTATTTCCCCATTCACCAGCGATTTCAAGAGTAAAATTAACATTAGAAGCTTTTAATAAATTTGCAATTTCCACAAGAATATAGATACCTTTATTTTCATGTAAGGCACCAACAAAACCTATCGTTACTGATGTATTTTTTATTGACTTTACAGCATTATGCTTTTGATTTAGTATATCTACACCATTATCAATAACAACATTAGACATCAAACCATGTGATTTTAGAGTGTCATTGACTGACTCACCTAAAACTCTAATAGAATTAAATGCTTTAAGAATTCTTAACCCTAACCAATACGATAATCCTTTGGTTTCTAGAAAATAAAAATTTCTTCCAGCTAATTCTCCAATAACTTTACCTCCAAATAATTTTGTAGCTAATAAAACAGGTAATACTTTTAGTAATGGGATAAAATTTTTAGGAATAGACATATATACTGCTGCAGGTCTTGTCTTAATAATTGTCAAAACATTACGGATTATATATCTAATATTTATAAAAACGTTACTCAACAGCACCTTCCCTTGGTTGGACTTGTTTTTAGATTTATTTGAGTTTTCAATGATTATAAATTCTGGATTCTCAGAAAAGTAATTAGACAATTGTTTGGCTCTTATTTCACCTCCTCCAAACGGCGGAGGTACACTTAAAATTAAAACTTTTTTCCTCATTAGTTTTATATAAACAATTCTCTATTTAATGATACTGGCGGATAATTTTCTAAAAATTTATTTTTGAGTTTTTAATACGCTCTAATATATTCTTTAAAGTGTATTAATTGTTTGAGACTCATACTCTTTATTTATTAGTAAATGTATTTTGCTAATAAAGGAATTCTTTTTTTTATTATTTTATTTAACATCATAGGAAAATATATTCCTGAAAATATAATAAGAGGTGCTAAAAAATAAAAGAAATCAATAAACAATTCATTTCCTAAAACTTTCTTTAAAAAATACGTCAACCCTCCCATAAACATTGTATTAAACAAATAGATAAAGAATGAATCACCTCCTATTTTCTCAAGGAAACCATTTCTAACCAGTACGATTGAGGAAAGATATCCTATTCCAAAAATAGCAAAGAAACTCACAATGTTTTTATGAACATCAATTATCTCTAAAAACTCTAGAAATGTCCATAATACGAACACAATAAGAGTAATATATCCATACTTCTTCAAGAGAGATAAATAAGTTATTTGATTATTAGACAAATAGCATCCTAAAATATAAAAAGGTAAATACCAAAAATAAAGGTTTAAAGAAAATATTTCAGGAAACTCAATAAAAGTAGATATTAAAATACTGATCGAAAAAAAAATAACAAACTTATTCTTTACAAAATATTCAATAATTGGCATTGATAAATTAAAAAGAAACAATACATATATATACCATAAAAAACTACCATTGCTATTGGCAGGATAGAATAATATATCTATTATTCCTTTTGCAAACTCTGTGTTTTGTCCTAACGTATATTTACCAGTAAAAAAGACTAAAGACAAAATCAAGTATGCTGGAAAAAGACGAATGAACTTTTTCTTGACATAAGTAGAATAATCTTTAATAGATTTTATTGATGGGTACGTGTAGTAGGCAATATAACCTGAAAGAAATAAAAACAAAGGCATATGAAACTTATAGATAATACTTTTAAGCTTTACATAAAACTCAATGTCTTCTTGACCTCTTGAAGCTAAATGACCAATAACAACAAGAATTATGGTAATCCCTGTTGTGATTTTGATATCAAATAAAATTAGTTTTTTACTCAAACCTGAAATTATTTATTATTTTCTTCCTTATTTCAATTGTATTTCACTACTAAAACCTATAATGCTATCCACATAGACCTGTTCTAAATCCAATTTTTCATAAACGGATTGCCACTTTCCATTTTGAAGAGAAAAGTAGTTTTCTGATAATTGTTGCCCTGCCGTTCCAAATCCAGTAAATTGAAACTCTAACGTATAAAACTGCTTATTTGCATAAGCAATATCTATGGATAGCATAGGCGCATCTAATTTGTCATAAATTGATTTTGCATAATCAAAAATACCATCAGGAATATTAGCTTTATCACCAAATAAATACTGCTCTTTACCACTCCCACTTGCTCTAAAATCATTAGCTCTTACAGGCCTTTCAAAAATATAGTACTTATCTAAATAAATTAATATTTTCCAATCGTTAGTTAAGTTAGGTATAAAATTTTGAGTAACAAATTTATTTCTATATCTAGATACAGGAATATAATTTTTGTGTTTAAGTTTTCTCAAGGCTTCCTTAATGTCCTTCTTAAGATGGACTGTTTTACTAGCCTTTTTTACTTTAGTTAATAAATCATTATACCCTTTGCCTAGAAACACACCTAGACTAGATGCACCAGATGCCATTTTTACAACTACACCATCATCATCGTCATCAGTTTTCTTAAAATGCTTTTTGAACTCTTCTAATGTACCAAACTTTTGAGTTTCAATATTATTTAAGGGTCCAAAATCTTGAACATCTCTTAAAATCTCCATAAACACTTTATTATGGTGTGATTTAAGATTAATAAAACTTGGTAATACTTTAGCCCCTAAAACCTCCAAGCCTAATACAATATCTTCTATATATAGTTTATAATACTCTTTATTATCTTCAGTAGTAGTATATAACACTATGCTGTTTTTATACCTTTTATCTCGAAAGTCAATCTCTGAAGGAGACATGAAGACAGCTTTATAGCCTTGGTTTTCAAAGTAAGTCGCTAACTTCTCTTTATCCATCCCACTTGCATAAAATGCAGCTTTATACTTATTTCCGAAAGCCCCTCTATAGTTTGTTAGTAAGTAGATGTTTTCCATAATTATTTTAAAATATAACGTATGATTCTTTTAAAATCTAAAGTGACAATTTGTTTAAAAACCCCTTCATTGGCTTCAATAAAATACATTTTTATAGGCACTATTTTCTTTAAATGCCAATAATAAATATTCCAAAAGAAACGATTTCCCTTTAATATTTTGAATATTAAGTTTCGCCATTGCATTTTTAATTTAACGAAAGTGGTATTAATGGGTTTAATAAAACCTTTTATGTTTTTAGCATGTGCTACTTGTACTGAATATTCTTCTTTCGAAAAATTAACTGATGGTATTATTGTTTTTCTTTTTCTATATCTACCTATTTGAAAAACTTCTTCATCTTGAATGATATCATCAAAACAAAAATTACCCAAACTATAAAATATAGATTTTCCCTTATACACCTCATAAGGCTGTACAGTATGTGAATGACCTCCTATAATTAAATCTGCACCTGCATCAACCATCCTTCTTGCCAAAAGAGGTTGATTAAAATCTGGATAAAACCCCTCTTCAACACGCCCTCCCCAATGCAATAAAATAATTACATGATCTACTTTATGCTTAAAATCACTTATATGCTTTATTGCTTTTTCTATTTCAAAATAATTTAAAAAAACTTCAGCATCATCTGGCATTTTAGGGTTTGTATTTATATCTACATAATTTAACAATCCTAATTTGATTCCATTTTTATTTATAATTTGCCCTTTTTCTGCTTCATTTTTATCTAGGCTTGCACCCAAAAATTTAATTTGCTGTGCATTTAATTGATCAATCGTTTTATCGTAACCATCTTTTAAATTATCATAAACATGATTATGAGCTAAAGTCACAACCTCAAGGTTTAGATTTTCTAATAACGTTAAGGTAGCAGCATTAGTTCTTAACCTAGGAATTTTTAATAAATTTTCCCCATTTTCACCTTTTGCCAATGCCTCTAAATTGCCTATATTAAAATCTGAATTCTCTAATAAATCAGAAATACTTGCAAAAGGATTAACCCCTTTTTTAAAAAACTGATTATAGCAATTATTCAAACTTATATCTCCTAAAAAAGAAACTTTTATCATTTACTAATCTTTAAAAATTTTTGACCAAATTCCAGACATTCTTGCTAAATTTTCATATTTACCAAAATTATCTGGGATACAAATTCTTGGAATAGTATAATTATTATCTGTATTTAATTCAATAATTTGTGCTTTCGTTGTAAAGGCATATTTATACTTTGTCTCTCTAAGAATACTAACCACATTTGTATTGAAGCTACCATTAGGATAAGCAAAAGTTTTATTTACATTTAAACCCCAACTTTTTAATGTAGAATCTGATTTATTTAATTCAAACTTAATAACCTCATCTTTACAATTAATTAATATAGGATGCGTTACAGTGTGAGAACCGATTGACACCCATTTTGAAAATTTAATTAACTCTTCTCTAGTCATTATTTCTCTCTTAACAGGTCCTTTATTTAATGCTGCTTTATATAATTCTATAGCTTTTGAGTGTGGAATACTTTTTATATCACAAACGTTTATTCCTAGCTTTATTTTGTTTTCTATATTATCAAATTTTTTTCTAACTATATTGAGCCATATTTGCCCATCTTGTATTGCTTGAGTAGCAACAAATACTATTATTGGTATGTTATACTTTTCTATGATTGGTATTAAATCAATATTCCCAGACCATGCATCGTCAAATGAAATAAATACTGTTCGTTCTCTCTTACACTCATTCCTTTTGAAGGATTCCTGAAATTCCTTTATTGCAATTATATTAAAATCATACTTAACAAGCCACTTAATAATAGTTTCAAAAACTATTACAGATGGATTATGGAAGTAAATAGCAAGTACCCTATTTCTATCTATCTTGCTCAATAATATTTTTTTACCAACAAATAAAAACAGTATAAAACCAAAAGTATTTCCTAACAAGTACCTTACTTTATTTAGAACAAACTTCACCATTTATGCATTCTTTTTTTATTACGATTATCTAAAATATTTTCAGCAGGAAATTTAGTATTCATATTTCTTTCTTATGAATTTATTAATAAAATAAATTCCCCATCTAAATATCCCCTTTTTTGTATAAAGCCATTCGCCATTGTATTTTACGATATCACCTCTTGAACCTAATTTAAACTCACTTACACCTTCTGCTCCTTTTCTTGCAATAGGCAATCTGCTAAAATCGAAATATTTGAAATTATTCTCTTTTAAGAAACAAAAAATATAGTCCATTAATGCATTAGTTACTCCTCTTACCTTTCTCGATTTTCGACCATTTGCAGTTGAAAAATCATGCGCTAACTTACCATTAGTGTATATAATTCTTGCAGCTATTATTTCGTCATTTATTTGCGCAACGAAAAGCTTATATTTCTTATCATTAAGAACATTCATTAAATCACTCTTTGAATAGCAATAAGAAAGATTTTTAGTTTCAGAATTTTCCTTAAACAATAAAGCTATTTCATTTATGGTTTGATCACTAAAATCTATTATGTTTTTGCATAAGAAGTTATCATATTTATTTGCTATCTTGATATTTCTTTTCCAATCTCGTGAATAATTAAACTCATTATTTAAATTAATTACTATTGATAAATTAGTTCCAAATTGACCAAATGGTTTTCGGAATCCAGCTTTTCGGAAAGCAATTTCAGCTGCAGGTAAATAGATGTTATCATCAATTATATTTATAACTTTATAATCATAATCAACAAGCTGTTTCAAGAACTCCAATAAACTTTTTTCTTCAATGTTGTTATAACATATCGATTCTATATATACCATATAACCACCAACAATAGGAATCTTAATTCTATGACCATAACATCCAAAATTAGGATCAGATTCTTCATTAAGAAAAAAAACATAATTCTTTTTATTGGAAAATTTTGAATCAAAATATCCACGACTTTGAGTAAATGGAGCATGCTCAAAATTTTGAATATTTTTAAAAAAAGTATCTCTATTAACCTTCATAATCTATAAATTTCACCTTGTTAATTCTTAAAATTTTGCAATAAAATGTTTTCATTATGCTAATCGTTTTTAAGCCGCTTTTTTCTTGTACTCTAAATGCAGGTACATTTCCCTTTAGTACTAAGACTAAACCTTTCTTTTTATTTAGTTTTTTTATTAAGTGCAATCTATATATATTCATAAATGAATGAAATCCATTGCCTTGGTATTTTTTCGCACATTGACTATCCAATAATAAAGCTTCATCTTGTTTTAGTTTCTTCTTTAATACTACATATCTGGGGAAAATAAATACTTGAAGAGAAATCCAGGTGTAATAACAAACTTTTTTATTGTCAAGAATCACAAAACACTTATACGAACTATTAGTCAGCCTTTGCTTAAATCTTGCTAGTTTGGAATGAAACAATTCAAAATTATAGTCCTCAATATTATTTAGAGTTATTTCTTCTACCCTAAATTTATTATCAAGCTTTTTAGATTTTGTAATATCACTAACATCTACTTGCATTAAAAAATAAGTTTCCTTTTTTATGGTAAGTAGTTTAAAAACTATTTTTCTAATTAATTTAAAAATGATCATACTGTTACTTTTTATGGCAAGTTAAAAATCCAAACTTTTTCAACGTTAATAGTTCTCTATTTGTAATCCATATTTAACTCTATCTAATTTTCCCAATATAAACCCTAGTGCAATAAATAGAAATGGCATAGTAGCAGTTTCCCCAAATGTACCTCCAGAGATAGAGCGCATGAAGAAAATTCCTGTAACACATATCATTGAAAAGTATAATTTGTCTTTCCTTTTATAGGAACGTATTTGTTTGTATAATGCGACAAACATCGATAATAATAATATTACACCAACTAGGCCAAGGTCATAAAGGAACTGTAACCAATCATTGTGTGCCGATAGTCCCTTTTTCATTTTTAAGGCGGATTTAACATACTCTAACACTGACATCCATCCGCTACCAAAAATTTGATTAAATAAATCTTCTTTTTGCCAGCCTTCCCATATTGAAAGAGCCATAATGTCTCTTCCAGAACCACCATCATTTTCAAGCTTTGAGAATCGCTCAAAAATAAAAATACTATCAGCAAAGTAATTGTACATTACTGCTAAAAGGATTGGCAGTCCAAAAAGGATAATAAATTTTGATTTAAAATTAAACTGCTTTAAAGAATAGATAAATATTATAAACGTAAAAATCACACCCAAGAAAGCTCCCCTTTTAGAGGCAATTAAACTTCCTGTAATAATTAAACTGTAATAAAAAAGTGCCTTAGTATTTGGGAAAAACAAAAAAATAATTGGCGTACAAAATAAGATCATATATGCCTTATTATCTCCAATATCCATCCTTCCAATTCCTGACTTATAGCCTAAAAAGGCAAATATTAAAACAAATATTACAAGCACTGAGTTTTTGTATAAAAAATAAATTTGTTTCTTGGATATACGACCACTGAAAGATAATATGTAGCATGACATGAATAATAAAAACGGATATACTATCCTTACAAAATTCATCATCGAATTTTCTAATACAATTGGAGACAAAAGACAAGCAATGAAAACATAAATAATTATTATAAAGTAAATTTTATTAAAACTATTTTTAAAAAAATATTTGATTTTATTTGAGCTAAAAATGTATTTAAGAGATATAATAATTAAAATAATTCTCACAAAATCAGGTAGTGGATTTCCAAAATTATTAGAATATTTTCCAAAAAAATAGTCTAAAATTATTAATCCAATGATTAGTAGTGACAATAATTTATTAGTTATTCCTTTCATTCTATAATTACTCTTATTTACAACGAGTGCCAAGTAACAATATTTGCATGTACCTCTTTATGTTCTTGCGTGCGATTTTCCTTTTCTTAACAGAGAAAAGATAAAAAAACTGATTAAATAAAAACTTGATTCGATTTGATTTTGAAAAACTATATGTTAAATTACAAGTCAAACATTCGGCATTATTACAGGTTAGGTTATCAATGTCTTTTAAAAACATGTCTTTTTCCACTTTATACGTTTTTTGCATACTTGTTAAAACTGCGTTTCCTAAACCTATTTTACCTTCAGCAATAACACAATCCTTTTGTCTGAAATTATCATTATAAAATTGATTAAACATAGTATAACAAAATGTTGTATTATGTCTTGTATCTATCCAAATTTTATTACCATTTTTATCTAAAACATAAATTCCGCTATGCACTTTTCTTTGATAAGCATTATGATGAGAAAAAGCATCTGCTAAAGCAAGATGAGTTGTTCCTGTTAATGTTTGCCCCCCAACTCTTAAACATTTTGCATCATAATTTTCAACCATTTCCCGTAAAATATGATATGGTTTTTTATCTATTTTATAATTGTCTGTAAGGGTTTTTGCATACTTTCCAATTGCTGAAAACATAACTGTAGGGTTTTCAGAACTCATTACAGTTGGATATTTAAGGATCGTAGAAGATATGGCCCCTGTATAAACACTTATAGAATGGTCGGTTCTATTGTATGTTGGATTTTTATAAAACCATTTAAGACGAGTTGGCCTTAATTTTGGGTAGGTTGCTGCAACAATAGTACCCTCATTACCAATTACTTCTAGTATAGAATCAATTATATCTTTAGGACCATTTTCAGTTTTTCCAATGCTTTTATAAGAGATTCGTAAGAAGATTACATCTCCAGATTTTATACCTAAATTTCTTAATCCCTTTACTAATTCTGTTTTAGAAATCATTCTTCAATTTGTGTGATTAAGCTATTTTTATTTAAAATTTCTTTCGCCATTTTCACCATTGGAGGACCAACAAATTTATCTCCTGTTACGGATACACCTATACCCTCTTTTTCTGCTTTAATAGATAGTCTAATTATTTCATTTGCCCATTCTATTTCCTTTTTTGTTGGCGAAAAAAACTCATGGATTAGAGGTAGTTCTTTCGGATTAAGAGAGAGCATTCCTTCAAATCCTAAATTAGATGCTACCACTAAGTTTTTTTCTAAATCAACTAAGTCATGAACTTTAATATGAACAGTATCAATAGGGATTATATTTGCTGCCCTTGCTCCCATAGCTATTATAGAACGTGCAGTAAATATACTTTGCCCTGCAGAATCATGCTTTCCTTTAAGGTCTGTCATATAATCTTCACACCCAAAAGCAACTGCAACAGTTCTATTAGGACAGGCTTCACATATTTCTTTTATGTTTATTATTGCGGAAGCAGTTTCAATTAAAACTATTATTTTAAATGTTCCTATTGGTAATCCTTTTTCTGCTTCAATGGTTTCTAAAAGCTTACCGAAAAAATAAACATCTTCTCCTTTTCTGGCTTTAGGATAAGTAAATCCCTCTATTCCCTCAACTGTTAATTGATATACATCTTGAAGAAGGTGACCACTTTCTCTATCATTTACTCTAGGAAAAATCTTTCTGTTTTTAAGTTTACCAGACTTCAAATATTTGAGAATTGTATCTCTTGCTAATTGCTTATTTTTATCAGGCTGCACAGAATCTTCAATATCAAGCAATAATACATCTGCATTAGAACGAGAAGCACTTTCCAGTAACCTCTCATTATGTCCTGGAACAAACATTAAACTTCTCATTAAATAATCTATTTTCATAATTCTTGTTTTTTAATTAATACTTTTCTTCTAAATGAAATTACATCTTTTTCATTTTGATTATACCCTGTTGTTTCAACATAGACAATTCCTCTGTCATTTTTTGATTTTGATTCATTCTTTTCAAGTACTGTAGTTTTAGCATATAAAGTGTCCCCAATAAATACTGGATTTAAATGCTTCACACTTTCATAACCCAAATTCGCAATCGCCTTTCCACTGATATCGGGCACAGTCATGCCTACTACTAAAGATAAAACCAAAGTGCCTACTACTAAAATTTCTCCATGTTGTTCCTTGCTTGCGTAATCTAAGTTAGTATGAATAGGATGATGATTCATAGTTAATAAACTAAATAAATTATTATCCGATTCAAATATTGTTTTTGACAACGAATGATATATAACTTCATTTTCAATGAAATTCTCGTAGTACTGACCTAAAATTGATTTTTTCATACTTATTTGTTTTTGAGTTTTATAATAGTTAAAACTTCATAGAATGCTGGCATCTTGAATATTCTCAATAGACTTATATATAAAAGAATAGCCGTACATATTTGTGTTATAATTCTTAAATATGGGGAAGTAAAAAACAAACTCGAGGAAAGTATTATAAAAGCAGATACCACTGAAGCAATAATTATGTAACCTGCTGTGGCAGAAACTATTTCCGTGAATTTTAAGTTTATTTTCTTTCCAGAAACTAATATAAAAGTAAATGCTGTTAACAACGATATACCAAGATGTCCATATAAAATTGAGACAATCCCATAACGCATGGTTATAAGCAGAGTTATGATTATTATTACACGTCTAATCATTTCAATTCTAAGCAATAATTTTGTCTGATCTGTAATTTTCAACAAACTATGTGAGATATTGATATAAGGTTGAATAACGGCTACAATACATAAAATTTTAATATATGGCACAGCACCTAACCATTTTTCAGACAATACAGTAAGTACAAATTCATTGGCTACAGCATATAGACCTAAAAATAGTGGTGGAATTACAAGAAATATTACTCTTAAAATTTTTAAATAAGATTCTTTGAGGCGTTTTTCATCATCCTGTATTTTCGACAATGCAGGAAAAATCACACGCTGTATAACAGAGATTAATGTAATATTTGGTATGGTACTAATCTGTTTGGATTGGGTATAATTTCCTAAATCTTCAGCCTTGAAAAATTTCCCTATTATTAATGCATAAAGATTATTAAAAACGGCTATTAGCAAACTTGTAGACAATAAATTTAAGCTATACTTTAAAATACTTCGTATTGAATTGAAACTGAAAATTAAATTTGGTCGCCATTTTGAACCTAGCCATAAAAATAATGATACTAATAACTTATTAATAATTGCTTGCCAAACCAAGGCCCAAACTCCATATCCTTTGAAGGCCATAAAAGCTCCAACAGCACCTGAAATAATTATCGAAGAAAAAGAAACAAACGCGTATTTCTTAAAATTTAGTTCTTTTTGGATTATCACATATTGTATTATGGAAAGGCTATACAGTGGTAATATCAAAAAGTAATATTTTGATATTAGCTCTAATTCCGGATAATTGAAAAAGTTGGCAATAAACGGTGAACAAAAAAACAATATAATGTATAAGAGTACACTTACTAAAAAATTTAGGTAGAAGACACTAGAATATAGAGTATTATCACAATTTTGCTTTCTTATTAAAGCTACATTAAATCCACCATCTATGATAATTCTACTTATTGAAGAAAAGATTATAAGCATTCCAATTACACCAAAATCTTGTGGTTCTAATAATCTTGCCAAAATAATTGTGAGCAATAACTGTACGACACTATTACCCACTTTATCTAAAAAGGACCAAATAGTACCTGTTATTGTTTTTTGTTTAAGTGTCATAAACCTATATTGTACTTAAAATATTAAGACTCTAGAAAAATTATTTTAAAAAAAACTACAAAAAAACAACTCTTGACAAATCTAATTAAATCAACTAAATTATAATCATTAATAACAGTAAAGTGTAACTTAAAAAAACTCTTTTAAAATCTATTTTATTACAGCTTGCCCTATAGAACCTGCAACTCCTAAAACTAGAAATTTAGATTTCGATACGTAACAATGAAGCTCAACTTGGTTAGTTAGAATATCCTTAGTGAAAAGCTTTGTTCTTCTTCCCATAAGTTCTAATAACACACTCATAAATTCAATTCTATACTTTGTTTATTACACCACAAAAATCTAACACCACTTTATCATCTGCTATTTCTAAATCCTTAAACTCATCATGTGCCACTAAAAAAGCAATAATATCTGCTTGTTGTGCAGCAGTTTTATAATCAGTTAACTTAAAAACATTATGCTCTTTTATATTAGGCTCTACTATAAAGTATGCTCCATTACTATCGTTTTGTAATACTTTTTGCGCAATATACTTGGCTGGAGATTCTCTTAAATCATCAATATTGGGTTTAAATGCTAGGCCCATGAGTGCCACTTTTGGTTTCCTGCCATGCTCAAGTTCAAACTTAAGTTTCTCGTTTTGTATTTTCTCTGCACACCAAAACGATTTATAATTATTAACCTCTCTAGCGGTACCTATTATTTTAGATTCCATTGGGTAATCTGAGACGATAAAGTAAGGATCTACAGCAATACAATGGCCACCAACCCCACATCCTGGCTGTAAGATGTTTACTCGTGGGTGTTTGTTGGCCAGTGTAATAAGCTCCCATACATTGATACCTGCTTTATCACAAATAAGTGATAACTCATTCGCAAAGGCAATTTGTACATCTCTAGAGGAGTTTTCTACCAGTTTACACATCTCTGCAGTTTTGGCATTGGTAGCATGTAACTCTCCTTTTACGTATTTATCATAAAAAGCAATAGCTTTTTGAGTAGAAGCTGTACTTATCCCACCAATTACACGATCGTTATGCACAAGTTCATGCATTACGTTTCCTGGTAATACGCGTTCTGGGCAATAGGCTATGTGTACTTTATTTGTTAATTCTGGGCGTGAGCTATAAATAAGGTC
>Ga0206127_1002400_pt1 | contig 18670 bp, 17 predicted proteins | sample Helgoland_Spring_6_FD_148646 | JGI IMG/M metagenome (GOLD analysis project Ga0206127, IMG submission 148646) | Pelagic subsurface seawater microbial communities from Kabeltonne, Helgoland, North Sea - Helgoland_Spring_Bloom_20160419_1 | ecosystem: Environmental > Aquatic > Marine > Epipelagic ...
ACAAATCTTGCCTTATAAACTACTGTTATCGAATAGTTAAATTACACCACCTGTATTGAAAATCCTCGTGTCGGTGGTTCGATTCCGCCCTCGGGCACCATTTAAGTCAACAATAACAATGACTTAATCTAGTGTTAAATTTCAAAAAATCGCTAAAATCAAAAACACACCTTAAACACACTTTTTGCCGTGTTGCTGACTATTTTGAGCGCTGAAACACGGTGTTGAACACAGGGTTGGCTGGTGCTGTGTTGCAAACACTGTGTTGGCGGAGTTTTGTGCGGACATTGTTGGGAACATAAAGCTTGGAAAATGCTTTTTGTAACCAAGGATTTCACAGCTTCGCCTCTAAGCGGACATTGGTGCATCTAGCGAGTGAGGCTGTCAAACGCTGCATCGGGCCAAGTTTTCATTTGCGGTAAATTCATTCTCCATGACAGCCAAGAGAAATTACACCTTCGATAATGTAAAAATGTGTCCAGAAGGTCAGTGATGTTGTCAACCTGCATGGGATTCCAAGAACACTTCAAACGTGGCCAATCTTAAAGCCTCTAGATAGATGATTGCGCATCGCAAACAGCAATGCAGCGCCAGGTAAAACTGATGCGACAGTTACTGCCATCACCAATCCAATATCGGTCTGAAAACCAAAGAGCGCATTGATTGCCATGCTGATTGGCTTGCCATTGGTGGTTGTCAGGATGCGCGCAAAAACCACCTCAACCCAAGAAAACATGAAGCAAAAGAATGCTGTGACCGCGATGCCTGAGGCGATCTGTGGCATTAGAAATTTCCAAATAAATTGTGGGCGCGAATACCCATCCAGAAATGCGGTTTCATCCATTTCCTTAGGAGTAGCCGAAATAAACCCCTGCAAAATCCAAATCGATATTGGCAGGTTGAACAAGCAATGTGCCAGTCCAATGCCAAAGACTGAATTCACGATGCCGAGGGATGAAAATAACTGAAATATTGGCAAAGTGAGTACGACAGGCGGAGTGATACGAAAGGCGATGAACGCCAGAAAAAGGTGCTTGTCGCCAACGAACGACAGGCGAGAAAACGCATAGGCAGCAGGGATCGCGACGGGGATGGTGATCATGATGTTGATCAGCACATAGGCAATCGAATTGATGAAAGCCGAGCGCAAGTTGGGATCGGTCCAGATGCCTGCGTAGTTTGAAAACGTGAAGGTGCCGACCTCGGTGGCGGGCGTCGGCAATGTCGCCATGAAGCTAATCAAGGTCATTTGGATCAGTGGTAAGCACGCAAAGGCAATGAAGCTGAGTAAGAGCGGTCGTTTCATTACAGACAAATATTTCAGCGGGCGCTTCATGCTGCCTCTGCGCGATCAAGCCTGCCTTGGGCTTTGCTAAAGGTCCATGCTACCGTCAAAACTATCAGGAAATAGATCACGGAGCGCGCGGCGGAGGGGCCATAGTTGAAGGCCTTGATCTCTTCGCCAAGATCAACGGCGAGGAACATGGTCGCACCGTTTGGCCCGCCCGCGTTGATCGGAAATGCCTCGGTGTAGATCATGAATGAATCCATGAACCGCAACAGGATTGCCATAAGAAGCACGTTGTAAAGTTTTGGCAGCTGAATGAAGCGGAACACCTGCCAAGGGCCCGCGCTATCGATTGCTGCGGCTTGATAATGGGCGGCGGGAATTGTGGTGAGCGCGCTGTAACACAGGATCACCACAAGACTGGTCCAATGCCAAACATCCATCGCGATGATCACCGCCCAAGTATGCACAACGGATAATTTCCAGTCGGCAGGCCAGCCAAATTGCGGGAACAGCCGTCCCAAAATGCCGGTGTCTGGGTTGAGCAGGCTGAGCCAGAGTGACGGGATCATGTTCCACGGCACAAGGAGCGGCAGGGCTATGAATGCGAGTGTGATGCCAACCCAGAATTTTTCCCGGGGAATGCAAAGAGCAATCGCGATGCCAAGTGGAATTTGGATCGCGAGGATCAGGACCGAGAATAAAGTGCTGCGGCCAAAGCTAGCCCAGAAGCGGCCAGAGCCAATTATTTCTGTATACCAGTCCGTTCCGACCCAGAAACGCGTATCGAGAATGAAGATTTCGAAGAAGGAATAGTTAATCACTGTGATTAGGGGGATCAGCCCGATGAGCCCAAGCACAAGCGTTGCGGGTAAGACGAAAATCCAGCCTGTGTTGTCGCGATTTTTCAAACGAGCGCCTCCAAATGCGATTTCTACCTGATCAGACAATAATCACTTCTGTCCCCCAGTTAGTGCAGTTGGAAATAAGATCCTTGGACAAGCTGCTGTCGGTGAAGAGCATGGTTACATCGCTCAGAGAGCAGATCGTGAGCGGCGCTTTGCGTTCGAATTTAATATGATCCGCGACGACCATGACCTTGCGGGATCTTTTGATAGCGGTGCTGCTGACCATGATTTCTTGGCCATCAAAATCAAGCAGGTCACCATCTGGATCAATTGCAGAGCAGCCAAGGACAGAATAATCAAACTTGAATTGCTTCACCATCTCCACGGTCAACCCGCCGAGAATGCCGCCGTCTGCGCGTCGCAGGACGCCGCCAGCCAAGATGATTTCACTGCTGTGATTTGCAGCCAGAATATTTGCGATGTTCAAATTGTTGGTCACGACGAGCAGGTTTTCGTGATCAAGGAGTTCATGCGCTACGGCCTCGGTGGTGGTTCCGATGTTCATAAAGACCGAGGCACCATTGGGAATTTCCTGCGCACATCTGACAGCAATCGCCTTCTTGCCAGCCTCGTTTAACTTGCGGCGTTCTTCATATTGAATATTGATGACGCCCGAAGGGACAACTGCGCCCCCGTGCACGCGTTTAAGTCGTCCACTGTCTGCCAAATCGGACAGATCGCGACGGATGGTTTGGACGGTCACATCATAGAGTTCTGCAAGGCCGTCAACCGTGACTTTTCCGTCTTTACGGGCCAGTTCGAGTATCTCTCGTTGTCTGAAGTTCGAGACCATGGCTTCCTCACTCGCATTACCGCAACGCACGCCAAGGCTGCGGTGTCCGTTTCCCAGTAATAACCAACAGCTTTGGCCAAACGTCAAGAGTTCGATTCGCGTCAACGTGTTTGAAATTGAACAATTAGGGGCGCATCGCAAATAAAAACGCCTCATTTTTCAGCGTGTTAGGAAAAAACGAAAGAAAGCGAGCATTCGCTATTGCGTTAGTTTCTAATTCAGTGTTGATAGACGTTACGTCGCAAGCTGGAGGCTGTGGCGGAATATGAATGCGGGGAGGCTTCAGTGGACCAACGTGAAACTCACGACGTCGTCGACCTTTTTGTTATTGGTGGCGGCATCAATGGATGCGGTATTGCCCGTGACGCGGTCGGTCGCGGGCTCAGCGTTGAGTTGGCTGAAATGAACGATTTGGCCTCGGCCACGTCCTCTGCGTCGACCAAGCTTTTCCACGGCGGACTACGCTATCTGGAGTATTGGGAAGTCCGTCTTGTGCGTGAGGCGTTAATTGAACGCGAGACGCTGTTGCGAGCGATGCCACACATTTCTTGGCCGATGCGGTTCGTGCTGCCCTACCATGAAGACATGCGCTTTGACGGCGACACACCGACGTCGAAGGTTTTGAATATTGTGATGCCGTGGATGAAGGGGCGCAGGCCTGCATGGCTCATTCGTTTTGGGTTGTTCCTTTACGACAATCTTGGTGGACGTAAGATTTTGAAGGGGACAACCTCTTTGAGCCTGAACGGGACACCTGAGGGGTCACCACTTGAGGACCGCTTTCAGAAGGCTTTTGAGTATTCGGATTGCTGGATCGAAGATAGCCGCTTGGTTGCCCTTAATGCTCGCGACGCCCAAGCCCGGGGCGCAAAGATCAATGTCCGCACCAAGGTTGCATCGGCAGAGCAGATTGACGGCATTTGGCATGTGGTCCTAGAACCAAAAGGTTGCACCCCGCGCGTCGTGAAGGCACGTATGTTGGTGAATGCTGGTGGCCCGTGGGTGGAAAATATTATCCGCAACACCGTGCGGATCAATTCCACTGAAGGTGTGCGGCTTGTGCGCGGCAGTCACATCGTGACCCGCAAACTTTATGACCATGACAAATGCTATTTCTTTCAAGGTGAAGATGGGCGGATCATCTTTACGATCCCTTACGAGACCGATTTCACATTGATCGGCACGACCGATGCCGACCATACAGATGTTAATCAAAAGCCAGTTTGCACGCCCGAAGAGCAGGATTATCTTTTGGCGTTCGCGTCCAAATATCTAAAAAATGACGTCACAAAAGATGATGTCGTCTGGACCTACTCCGGCGTGCGACCGCTTTATAATGATGGCGCTAGCTCGGCCACTGCGGCAACCCGCGATTATGTGTTAAAGGTTGATCAGTCGGCCGGCGCGCCAATCCTGAATGTCTTTGGCGGCAAAATCACGACATACCGTAGGCTGGCTGAAACGGCTTTGGAAAAGATCACGCCATTCTTTCCAAAAGCGGGCAAGCCCTGGACCGCAGGCGTGCCATTACCGGGTGGAAATTTTCCGGTGGACGGGGTTGACGCGCTGACACAGCGACTAGCCGCGCGGTATACTTTTCTGAGCCCCACTTGGGTCGCCCGTTTGATCAAAGCTTACGGTCTGGATGCATTCAATGTGCTGGGCGACGCGAAGGTTGAGGCTGATCTTGGTCAAAACTTCGGGGCGAACTTGACTGAGCGGGAAGTGAACTGGCTGGTTGAAAACGAATTTGCGCGAACTGCGGAGGATATCGTTTGGCGTCGCTCAAAACTAGGTCTTCGTCTGACGACACAAGAAATTGACGTGCTTGACGCATCGCTGGCAAAAGCGCCTGCTACGTCGTCACAGCAGCACGCAGTGTAAGCTGCGAAAAGGGGAGAGAGAAATGTCACTTGTTTTAGAGGGCGTGTCGAAGGTCATGAATGGCCAGACACATATTTACCCCACTGATTTGGAGCTGCAGTCGGGCACAATGAACGTGTTGCTTGGGCCAACGTCGTCTGGGAAGACGTCATTGATGCGCCTGATGGCGGGGCTTGATGTGCCTAATGCAGGCAAGGTGATCTGGGGCGGCAAAGACGTCACTGGCATGCGTGTGCAAGATCGCGGTGTCGCGATGGTGTATCAGCAGTTCATCAATTATCCGTCAATGACCGTTTACGAGAATATCGCCAGCCCGATGCGGCTGTTGAAACAATCCGCCGATCAGATTGATGCTGCCGTGAAAAAGGCCGCTGACCTTATGAAGCTCACCCCGTTTCTGGATCGTAAACCGCTCGCTCTTTCTGGTGGTCAGCAACAGCGTTGTGCGCTTGCACGGGCGTTGGTGAAAGATGCGGGCCTTGTGTTGTTAGATGAGCCCTTGGCAAACCTCGACTATAAATTGCGCGAAGAATTGCGCGCAGAGATCCCGAAGATTTTTGAAGAAGCGGGTTCAATCTTTGTTTATGCGACCACGGAGCCTGAAGAGGCGCTGTTGCTAGGCGGGAATACCGCCACGATTTGGGAAGGCCGTATCACGCAATTTGACAAGACCCCGATCGTTTATCGCCAGCCAGTGAATGCGACGACCGCGCGGGTTTTCTCGGATCCACCGATGAACTTTTTGAAGTTTGAAAAGGCTGGCAATCAAATCCGTTTTGCAGATGGGCAGCTGAGCAGTGCCACCTTGGGTGCTTTTGCAGGGCTTGGCGACGGCAGTTATGTCGCGGGCTTTCGTCCAAACCACCTAAAGCTAAACAAAGAAGCGCCCGACGCGCTGGAATTTACGGGCAAGTTGAATGTGACCGAGATCACGGGTTCGGAGACATTTATCCACCTTAAGCATCACAGCGAAAACTGGGTCGGCCTCGTGCACGGCGTTAAGAATTTGAAAATTGGTGCGCCACTGAGCGTCTATCTGGATCAAGCTCACGTTTATATCTTTGCGCAAGACGGCACCTCTGTCGCCCCTGCGTCTTATGCAGCTGCAGTTTGAGGGAACGGAACAATGGCAAAAATTACCCTCGAAAATCTGGCACATTCCTACCTGCCGAACCCAAAGCATGAAGACGACTATGCGCTTAAAGAGTTAAATCACGATTGGGTGGATGGCGAGGCCTATGCCCTGCTTGGGTCGTCTGGGTGCGGGAAATCCACTTTGCTCAATATCATTTCTGGCCTGTTGCACCCCAGTCAAGGGCGCATTCTGTTCAACGATAAGGACGTCACAAACGCGCCCACGACGCAGCGCAATATCGCGCAGGTGTTCCAGTTCCCCGTGGTCTATGACACGATGACCGTGCGCGATAACTTGGCGTTTCCACTGCGAAACCGTGGTGCGGATCCGACCTATATCAAAGACCGCGTGCAGCAGATTGCCGCGATGATCGGGATGGAAGACAGCCTGAACCACAAGGCGCGTGGCTTGACAGCAGATGCCAAGCAAAAGATCTCGCTTGGTCGTGGCATGGTGCGTGAAGACGTGAATGCGTTGTTGTTTGACGAGCCGCTGACGGTGATCGATCCGCATATGAAGTGGGAGTTGCGCACGCAGCTCAAATCACTGCACCACGAGTTTGGCCACACGATGATTTATGTGACCCATGACCAGACCGAGGCGCTGACCTTCGCGGATAAAGTGGTTGTCATGTATGATGGCCGCGTTGTGCAAATGGGCACGCCACAAGAATTGTTCGAGACCCCTGAGCATACGTTTGTTGGTTACTTCATCGGGTCTCCGGGCATGAATGTGCTTGCTGCCGAAGTGCAAGGCGATACCGCTGTCATTGGCGGGACACAAATCGCACTGGGCAAAGGTTTTGGCCGCCCTGCTGGGAACGTTGAACTGGGTGTGCGGCCCGAATTCACCTCGCTGAGTGCGTGTGATGCTGGATTGCCCGTCACAATCAAGCGGGTTGAAGATGTCGGTCGCCACAAGATTGTGCGCGCTGATTTCCAAGGCACGGAGATCAACATTTTGGCGGGAGAGGGCGAAAATATCTCGCCCGATATGAACCGCGTTGTTTTCGATACCGCTGGCATCAACGTCTATTCCAATAGCTGGCGCGTCGCGCCCGAGGTGGCGTGATGACACAGGTATTCTGCTCCCCTTTAAAAGGAACCCGTCATGAATAAGACAGTCAATCAAAAGGCCTGGTTTCTGATTTTACCTGTGCTTCTGCTCGTCGCCTTTTCGGCGGTTATCCCGCTGATGACGGTCGTGAACTATTCGGTCCAAGATACCTTTGGACAAAACAAGTTTTTCTGGGCGGGCCTCGACTGGTTTAAGGAAATGATGGCATCCGAGCGCATGTGGGATGCGCTTGGTCGCCAAATTGCGTTCTCGGCCATCATTTTGGCGATTGAAATTCCCTTGGGCATTTTTGTGGCGCTGAATATGCCCAAAAAAGGATTCTGGGCTTCCACTTGTCTGATCTTGATGTCGCTGCCTTTGCTAATTCCTTGGAATGTGGTCGGCACGATTTGGCAGATTTTCGGGCGCGTTGATATTGGGCTTCTTGGCTATACGCTGGCCGCATTGGGGATCGATTATAACTATACGCAAGACTTCTTTGCGGCATGGGCGACTGTCATCGTGATGGATGTTTGGCACTGGACATCGCTGGTTGCGTTGCTTGCCTATGCGGGTTTGCAGTCTATCCCTGATGCCTACTATCAAGCTGCAAAGATTGACCAAGCCAGCCGTTGGAAAGTATTCCGCTTTATCGAGCTGCCCAAGATCATGGGCGTGCTGATGATCGCGATCCTGCTCCGCTTTATGGATAGTTTCATGATCTACACCGAGCCCTTTGTGGTGACAGGTGGTGGTCCAGGTAACTCGACGACGTTCTTGTCAATTGACTTGGTCAAGATGGCGCTTGGACAATTCGACCTTGGCCCCGCAGCCGCGTTCTCGATTATGTATTACCTCGTGATCCTGCTGATTTCATACGTCTTCTACACTGTGATGACGAACCTCGATAAAAGGGATGGCCACTGATGTCTGACTTTACAAACACAGCAACAAAGCGCGGCTTTGCCCTACCAAAGATCAAGGGCAATGCAATCGTAATGGGCCTATACTTGCTGTTCCTTCTCTTGCCGATCTATTGGCTTTTGAACATGAGCCTGAAGAACAATTCGGAGATTTTGAACAGCTTCACACTTTGGCCGCAAGACTTGACGTTCGACAACTACATCACGATCCTGACGGACCCGTCGTGGTATATGGGATACGTGAACTCGATGATCTATGTCGTCATGAACATGGTTATCTCATTGGTTGTTGCCCTGCCTGCGGCCTATGCCTTTAGCCGCTATTCGTTCATGGGCGACAAGCACTTGTTCTTTTGGTTGCTGACCAACCGGATGGCCCCACCTGCGGTTTTCGCACTGCCATTCTTTCAGCTTTATAGCTCGGTCGGCTTGTTCGACACTCATATCGCTGTGGCCTTGGCGCACGCCTTGTTCAACGTGCCGCTGGCGGTGTGGATCCTGGAAGGGTTCATGCGCGGCGTGCCTAAGGAAATCGACGAGACAGCCTATATCGACGGCTATTCGTTTCCGAGGTTCTTCTTGCGTATTTTTACACCACTCGTGGCATCAGGGATCGGTGTGACGGCGTTCTTCTTGTTCATGTTCTCATGGGTTGAACTACTGCTCAGCCGGACGTTGACATCGGTGAACGCCAAACCAATTGCCGCCACTATGACACGCACAGTCGGTGCTGCGGGGATCGACTGGGGGGTTCTCGCTGCCGCGGGTGTTCTCACCATCATTCCGGGCGCTTTGGTGATCTATTTTGTTCGCAACTACATCGCCAAGGGCTTTGCCCTGGGTCGCGTGTAAGAAAAGAAAGAGGAGAAAAACAATGGACTGGATGGCATGGACTTGGCCGACCGCCGCTTTCTTTGGCGTGATCGCACTGACCTTGATCACCTTTACGATCTTGGCAATCAAATATCCCGAGGTGCCGCGTAACGGTGTCCTTGGGATCGAAACGACGCGCGGTGACAGATTATTCATCACGCTACTGGGCTCGGCCTTTATCAATTTGGCTTGGCTTGGACTACTCAGCGCCCCCCAATGGGGAGCACTGATCGTATGTCTCTTTTACGCCATTGCGGTTTTCCGCTGGGTTTGAGGGACGGCACTATGGGCAATCCAGTTTGCAAGAGTGGGATTGTCTTGAATGTTCTATTTTTAGGGAGGAACAAAAATGAACTTGCGACTTAAAGGAACGACTGCGTTAAGCCTAGCTGCTTGCATGCTTGCCGCACCTGCGTTCGCCGATATGGATGCCGCTAAGGCATTCCTTGATACTGAGATTGGCGATCTTTCGACGCTCTCACGCGCCGACCAAGAAGCTGAACTTCAGTTTTTTGTCGACGCGGCAACACCATATGCTGGTATGTCGATCAACGTAGTTTCCGAGACGATTGGGACTCACACGTATGAGTCCACCGTTCTGGCACCTGCGTTTGAAGCCATCACAGGCATCAAGGTTACGCATGACTTGATCGGTGAAGGCGACGTTGTTGAAAAGCTGCAGACACAAATGCAGTCGGGCGAAAACATCTATGACGCCTATATCAACGACTCTGACCTGATCGGCACGCACTGGCGTTATAAGCAAGCGCGCAACCTGACCGACTGGATGGCAGGCGAAGGCGCTGGCGTCACCAATCCGAACCTTGATCTGGAAGACTTCATCGGTATTGATTTCACAACAGGTCCGGATGGCAAAGTCTATCAGTTGCCAGACCAACAGTTTGCGAACCTCTATTGGTTCCGTGCTGACTGGTTCGACGACGCGCAGAACAAGGCAGACTTCCTTGCGAAGTATGGCTACGAGCTTGGCGTGCCTGTGAACTGGACTGCCTATGAAGACATCGCGGAATTTTTCACTGGTCGTGACTTGTCACGCATGGGTGTTGAAGGCGACGTCTTTGGTAACATGGACTACGGCAAGAAAGACCCGTCTTTGGGTTGGCGCTATACTGACGCGTGGCTTTCCATGGCTGGCGCTGGTGACGTAGGCGAGCCAAACGGCCTGCCAGTTGACGAATGGGGTATCCGCGTCAATGAAAAGTCCCAGCCTGTTGGCTCTTGTGTCGCGCGTGGCGGTGCCACCAACGGCCCGGCAGCCGTCTACGCTGTTACCAAAGCAATCGAATGGTTGGAAAAGTATTCTCCACCCGCCGCTGCTGGTATGACGTTCTCTGAAGCTGGCCCTGTTCCTGCACAAGGTAACGTCGCACAGCAGATGTTCTGGTATACTGCGTTTACAGCAGCGTCGATCGAACCTGATCTGCCTGTAATGAACGAAGATGGCACGCCAAAGTGGCGTATGGCACCTTCGCCACACGGTGCATATTGGACCGAAGGCACCAAGATCGGCTACCAAGACGCCGGCTCATGGACGCTGATGGAATCGACACCTGTTGATCGTGCGCAAGCTGCGTGGCTTTATGCGCAGTTCGTGACATCCAAGACTGTGGACGTGAAGAAAAGCCATGTTGGTCTGACATTCATTCGTGAATCAACGATCCAGCACGAAAGCTTTACCGAGCGTGCGCCGAAATTGGGTGGCTTGATCGAATTCTATCGCTCACCAGCACGGGTTCAGTGGTCGCCAACAGGCACCAACGTTCCTGACTATCCAAAGCTGGCTCAGCTGTGGTGGCAGAACATCGGCGACGCAATGTCCGGTGCAAAGACTCCACAAGAGGCGCTTGACGCACTTTGCGAAGATCAGGAAAAAGTGCTGATCCGTTTGGAGCGGTCTGGCGTTCAGGGTGAACTTGGCCCGGTTATGAACGAAGAAAGCGATCCGTCATTCTGGCTTGACCAGCCTGGTTCGCCAAAGGCACAGCTTGCCGATGAAAATGAAACGCCCGTCACCATCGCGTATGACGAGCTGATCAAATCTTGGCAGTAAGCTAAACATCCGGGGCCACGGTGTTGGCCCCGGATACCTTGCTATCCCGCACAACTTAGTTTTATGCGCCGTCACATCCTTGTGGTTGTCGACTTCTTGCAACCTACACCTAGGGGCCTCACATGACTTATATCCTCGCCATTGATCAGGGCACGACCTCGACCCGTGCAATTGTATTTGATAGTGCGATGTCGGTTGTCGCCAGCAGGCAATGCGAATTCGAACAACATTTTCCACAATCTGGCTGGGTCGAGCACGATCCCTATGATCTGTGGGACACGACAATGGCCACATGCAGTGATGCCATGTCCGGCGCTAATATTTCCACCGCGCAGATTTCCGCCATTGGCATCACCAACCAACGTGAAACCACGATCGTGTGGGACAAGACTACGGGCGTGCCGATTTATAACGCGATCGTTTGGCAAGACAGGCGCACCGCCGATCAGTGCCAAATTTTGCGCGATGCAGGCCATGCCGATATGATTAGCGCCCGCACCGGTCTGCTGGTGGATCCCTATTTCTCCAGCACCAAACTCAAGTGGATTCTGGATCACGTCGACGGGGCACGCGACCGCGCGGCCAAAGGCGAATTGCTGTTTGGCACGGTTGATAGTTTCCTGATTTGGAAGCTGACGGGCGGTGCGGTTCATGCGACAGACGCGACGAATGCCGCGCGCACAATGCTTTACGATATCCGCAAGGGACGCTGGAGCAAGACCATCTGCGATCTGCTTGATATCCCGATGCAGATGCTTCCCGAGGTCAAAGACAGCGCTGCTGATTTCGGCGAGACCAACGCGGCCATCTTTGGTGTGCCAATCCCGATTTGCGGCGTTGCAGGTGATCAGCAAGCGGCTGCGGTGGGACAGGCCTGTTTTGAGCCGGGCATGATGAAATCAACCTATGGCACGGGCTGTTTTGCGCTCTTGAACACAGGCGAGACGCCTGTTGTGTCGAAAAATCGCCTATTGACCACGATTGCCTATCAGTTGGACGGTAAGCCAACTTACGCGCTGGAAGGTTCGATTTTCGTGGCGGGCGCTGTTGTGCAATGGTTGCGTGACGGCCTTCATATCATCAGCGACGCGGCCGAGACACAAGCGCTGGCAGCGCAAGCCGACCCGCATCAGAATGTTGTGATTGTTCCAGCCTTTGTGGGACTGGGCGCACCTTATTGGAATGCCGAATGCCGTGGCGCCGCCTTTGGACTGACACGCGGCACGGGCCCTGCTGAAATGGCTAAGGCCGCGCTGGAGAGTGTGGGGTATCAGACGCGTGATTTGCTAGAAGCTATGTCTGCCGATTGGCAAGCGACGGGCGTGCAACCGACCTTGAGGGTTGATGGCGGCATGTCGGCAAGCGATGGGGCGATGCAATTTCTGTCCGATATTATTGGCGCACCAGTCGATCGCCCCAAAATTCGCGAAACGACTGCCCTTGGTGCCGCTTGGCTCGCGGGCATGCATGTTGGTCTCTATCCTGATCAGGCGACGTTCGCCGCGCGGTGGGCCTGCGAAACCGAATTTACACCGAAAATGGAAGAGGCCACGCGGCAGGACAAATATGCGTCTTGGAAAAAGGCCGTCCATGCCACGATGAGTTTTTGAGGAAGTAATTTGACTGATATGACCCTGCGGCGCTATTTGACGCAAAGCGCATTAGACCCTAACCTGATCTTCCTGCTTGAAGATATCGCGAGTTCATGTCGCGTCATCGCGGACCATGTGCGCAATGGTGCGTTTGAGGGCAACCTTGGCTCTGCCAATGCGACAAACATTCAAGGCGAGACACAAAAGACTCTCGATATTTTGGCGAACGATGAGTTTGAGCGGATTTGTGCAAACAGCCCGCACCTTGCGGCGCTCGTGTCGGAAGAAGTCGAGGAAGTCACGTGGTTGAAGGATCCCGAGGCAGGGGACTATCTGCTGTATTTCGACCCTTTGGATGGCTCGTCGAATTTGGATGTGAATTTGTCCGTTGGCTCCATTTTCGCGGTGATGCAGGTGCAGTCGGACGGGGACCGCAATGTCCTGCACAAAGGGCGTTATCAGGTCTGCGCGGGATACGCGATTTATGGCCCTTCGTTGATGTTTGTTCTTACTGTTGGTGGCAAGGTTGCTGGCTTTACCTGTCAGCATGGCACCGGAGATTTTCGACTAACCCACCCCGATATGAAAGTGCCTGCCGAGACGTCCGAATTCGCGATCAATACCTCGCGCTATCGCTATTGGGACGCGCCTGTGCGTCGCTACGTCGACGAATGTGTCGCAGGCGAAGAGGGTGTGCGGCTTCGGTCGTTCAATATGCGCTGGACTGCATCAATGGTTGCCGAAATCCACCGCATTTTGACGCGTGGCGGCGTCTTTTTGTATCCCGCCGATAGCAATAACCGCAATGCGGGTGGCAAGCTCAGGCTGATGTATGAGGCTAATCCCATGGCCATGATTATTGAACAAGCGGGTGGAGCGGCCTCTACGGGGCATACCCCAATTTTAGATATCGCGCCCACAGGTCCGCACCAGCGGGTCCCCGTCATTCTTGGGTCGCGGTCCGAGGTTGAACGGCTCATCACTTATCACACGACTGAACGCGCGACTGCGCAATAGGAATTTACAGTATGGCCCTCGTTTCACTTCGCCAATTACTCGATCATGCGGCAGAGCACACCTATGCGCTACCTGCATTTAACGTAAACAATATGGAACAGATGTTGGCGATTATGGCTGCGGCTGACGCGACAGATAGTCCGGTGATTATGCAGGCCAGCCGTGGTGCACGTGCTTTTGCCAATGATATCGTGCTGTCGCATTTAATCCGCGCGGCCATCGAACTTTATCCGCATATCCCTGTTTGCATGCACCAAGATCACGGCAATTCGCCTGCCACATGTATGTCCGCGATCACCAATGGATTTTCGTCGGTGATGATGGACGGATCGTTGCAGGGTGACGGCAAATCACCTGCCGATTTTGCCTATAACGTCGCAGTGACCGCAAAGGTGACCGAGATGGCGCACCTTGTCGGTGTCTCGGTAGAAGGGGAGCTTGGGCATCTAGGCTCGCTTGAGACTGGAAAAGGTGAGGTTGAGGATGGTCACGGATTTGACGGCGTCATGGACCGCGCATCTTTGGTGACGGACCCTGATGAGGCTGCTGAATTCGTGCGCCTGACGCAAGTTGACGCGCTAGCAGTCGCGATTGGCACATCGCATGGGGCCTATAAGTTTTCGCGAAAGCCAGACGGTGACATCTTGGCGATGGATGCGCTTCAGGCGATCCATGCACGTATTCCTGAAACGCATTTGGTAATGCATGGCTCGTCATCGGTCCCACAGGACCTGCAAGATATCATCAACACTTATGGCGGACAAATCGCGCCCACGTGGGGCGTGCCTGTTGAGGAAATTGAGCGCGGCATCAAGCACGGAGTGCGCAAAGTTAATATTGATACTGATCTGCGCATGGCGCTGACGGGGGCCATTCGTAAGGTGTTTGCTGAGACCCCAAGCGAGTTCGACCCGCGCAAATATCTTGCTCCAGGTGTCGACGCGATGACCGCCGTCTGCAAAGATCGGTTCGAGCGATTTGGTGCGGCGGGCATGGCCGGTAAGATTAATCCGGTCCCGCTGTCGCAGATGGCCAATCGCTACGTTTCTGCCAATTTGGCACTCGCTTCATAAGGCAATAGATCGATGTTTTCATTCTCCAGCCCCCAAACCATCCACTTTGGACGCGGTCAAAGCCAGCAAGCGGCGAGCATTGCAATTGGCTTTGGCGAAACCGTTCTTTTAATTCATGGGGCCAATGCCAAGCGGGCCGAATGGCTGGTGACGTCTTGCCGTGACGCGGGACTCACAATAAAAACAATGGCTTGCCAGAATGAACCGTCGTTGCCCGATATCGAACGTGCCTTGGGGGGGCTGCAAGGGTTCCGTCCGGCGGTTGTGATCGGGCTTGGTGGAGGGTCCGTCATTGACTTTGCCAAGGCGCTGGCAGCCCTGATCCCCTGCGCGGGGCCTGCCCTAAGTTATCTTGAAGTCGTAGGAGATGGCCGCCCACTGGACGCCTCGCCAATTCCGATGATTGCAATGCCGACCACAGCAGGCACTGGTGCAGAAGTGACGAAGAACGCCGTGATTTCTGTGCCTGAACGTGGCCTGAAGGTCAGCTTACGCGACCCACGCATGATCCCGCAGATTGCCATTGTTGACGCGGGCCTAATGCAAGGCGCGCCGCAACATGTGACACTTGCCGCAGGGTTGGATGCTGTCACACAGGTGATCGAGCCTTACCTATCGATCAAATCAAACCCGATGACCGACGCGATTTGCAGAGCGGCTATTCCGGTTGGTTTGAGCGTGTTGCGTGACGTTGTCGAAAACGATTCCCCTGACGCATGGGACGCAATGGCTTGGGTCAGTACCTGTGGCGGCTTGGCTTTGGCAAATGCAGGGCTGGGGGCTATTCACGGCTTTGCTGGTGTCATCGGGGGGCAAACCAATGCGCCACATGGCGAAATTTGCGGGACCTTGCTGCCTGCCGTGCTCGAAAGTCATTTGAAAAAAGCAAAAAAAGACACTGACATTCACAAACGGATAAGTTGGGTGCGACGGCAAATTGGCACCCACTTTGCCATGGGTCGTCAAAGTTGCGGGATTGCCGAACTCAGAAAGTGGTCGGCAACGCTGGGCCTGCGCAGCCTTCAGGGTTTGGGGCTTTCTTGCGATGATTATGACGAGGTCGCTAACGCCGCAGCCAAGGCGTCTTCTATGAAAGGAAACCCGTTCCCGCTAACTCACATGGATCTGCTCGAGATCTTGAGAGCCGCAAGTTAAACTAACAAATTGCACAGCAATTATAGTTCCATACGAAGTCTGATAACCGTAACTTACCGTGATATGTGCGGCGATAAAGCAATCGCACCTTGGGCTAAAGCGGATTTTCGTGGCAGATTGATTGAAAGGCAGGTTAGGGTCGAAAGTTCTTAAAGTAACTCCACCGCCTCACTCAGCTGCTCAGCATTCACGTCTATGTACCTCTGCGTGGTCGATATATGTGAATGCCCAGCCAACTCTGCCAACAAACGCACCCCTACACCCTTATTGGCCAACCTCGTGATGTAGGTGCGTCTTCCCGAATGGCTTGAGGCATCCTTGAGCCCCACAGCCTTGTAAATATCCAAGAACAGCTGACACATTGTGTTCGCTGAAAAGTGCCCGCCTTTTTGGCTGACAAACAAGGGGCGCTGTGGGTCAGTGATGCGTATGCAAGCACTGTATTCCAGCAGTGCCTTACGAAAGCGCTGATTGAGATACACCGTGCGTGTTTGCCCACCTTTGCTCTGTGCCGCTGATAGAATGAACTGTGTGCGTACGTTACCTTCCTCATCAAACACATTGCCCACGGTAAGTGCAGCAATCTCCTTGACCCTCAGCCCTGCGTAGAAACTTGTAAGGATGATGGTCTCATCACGCACTGGATGCCGACGGCTGCGCGTATACTTTATTACGCGGCGCAGTTGAGCCTCGTTCAGCGTTTGTGCTTGGCGCATTGTGCTATCTCCTCAAAACCTAACGTTATGTTAGCTTTGAGTATAAAGTCTGAGATATTGGTCTTCCTACCGGAAAGACGCCTTGACTGAAGTTTATGTTTTACAATGACTTACGCAATAATCTCATACTATGTGTGTTCTATGAGGTTTTGGGCTGTGTGATTGCGCTCGTTGCAGTGCAGCGCTTGTTGCAGCGCAACGATGCATTGGTTGGGTGTATTTAAGCTTTGGTCATGGCGTCACCGCCTTGCTGGCCATGACGGTCTCTTCAATCAGGTCAATTAGATCTCGTGCGCTGCCATCAAAGTTCTGCAGCATTAGCGTGACGTCTTGTCGAGTGGGGTTAAGTCCTTCTGAGTGAAGAATGCTGAGTGCACGCAGGACCCAGTCTGTGCTTGAGGGTGGGTCTAAATCAATCACACGGAACCTGCTGAGCACGGCCCCCATGATGCGGCTTTTGTGATTGGTCGTGGCCACAAAGCGGATCAGATGACGTTTAGCATCCATAAACTCTCGAAACTTTGGCTGTACGCTGCGCAAGTCCATCTCATCAATCTCGTTGATAACGATCAAGGCTCTGTCAGGATTGGCAAACATTTGATGGTTCACCTCAGCCATTATTTTGGCTTCATAATCTTTACCGAGGCTGGCAGCGTTAAACTCCCAGTGCATGTGCTGGATGTTAAGATGTTCAAAGTAACTGTAAGCAATCACACGGGCAGCTTCTGTTTTGCCCGCACCGGGAGCACCTGCAAGCAACAGCGGCTTTGAAGGCGGCTGCGTACAGTATTGTTGGATGACAGCTGCATTGAGTGGGTCTGCAATGACCAAATCGTCAAATGTGCGTGGCAGGTGTTTGAGGTCAAATGACATACTCAAATCCTTTCGATCTATAAGCATTGAGTGGGGCAACATGCAGCTGCCCCACTGGGTGTGCGGTCTCAGCCGTAGGTGTGAGACACAGCACCGTTGGTGTGCGCTGATACTGTTGCATTGGACCCCACACGAATCATCTTGGAGGCGAGATCACCTGCATCAAGCTTGGCCAGGCTTTCTTGGGCGCGCTCATCAAGGTCTTTGCCGGATGAGACGAGGACTGCGTCAATGATACCTGCTTCATTGCAGCCATACACAATTGTGCCAGTGCCGTTGTCGTTGCAGCGTACAAGAGCAACTGCATAGTCTTCCTCATAATCCGTATTGGGTTGAATGAATGTTGGCAGATCAAATGTGCTCACTCCCACCTGGACTTCTATGAGGCCTTCGAGCGCAAGCTTCTTAAAGTCGTCTTTGGACATGTTGGTAGACTTCATGCTTTTGGGCACACGGCGTACTTCCTCAAGACCACCACATTCCTGCACATAGCTGGTAAAGCTTTGATCCGGGCCCTTCATGTCGTGAGCGATGGCAACAACACGTGCATACGCATCTTCACGACGACCTTGCGTTCCAAATACATAGCGGATCACTTTAAGCGCTAAGCTGGTGTTGGCTTGCGCCTTAACTTCGAGGTCCGTGAGCAAAGCGGCAAACCCGCGACACTTGCCAACTTCAGCTTTGAGTTCAGCATACATGGCGAACACGCCTTCGAGGATCACGTAAAGTTCATCGTTTGATGCGCGCAGTGTACCCTCTTCCCACGTTACACGAGCGGTGTGCATTGCATCCAGGCGTTTATGGATATCGGTTTTGATTTGAGATTGAACAGACATGGTTCTTCCTTTCAATTGTCGTTTACAGCAATGTGCAAACTGTTGAGTAAAAGCCCAAATCCTTACGAGCAGTGTTCTCAGGATACAGTGGGCCACAGCATTTAAATGTCATGCTGGGACTCGTTTAATCGAAAAAGTGCCCTAGATTTTGACTCCATATTCATCATGAAGGAGATGGAGTCATGGTCGTGGAAATGACCAAGGGCAAAAAGCGGCCAATGATTTTTTTGACTGCACCGCCTGAAATAAAGCAGACAGCATGTTTAAGATTCCGTATGCCGCGCAATCTGCCCTACCGTGATGCGCCACCTTATAAGTCGTCAATTTACTATTGGTGGTGGGCATTTTTGAAGCGCGACCAAAATTACGCAGACACTTGTGCAAGCCGAGGTAGAGGCCATTCTGCAAAGCTCTACAAAGATTTTGGCAATGTGTTTAAAAGTGACTTGTTAACGTGGTGGCGTTGCCATCAAG
>Ga0206127_1002408_pt1 | contig 18625 bp, 17 predicted proteins | sample Helgoland_Spring_6_FD_148646 | JGI IMG/M metagenome (GOLD analysis project Ga0206127, IMG submission 148646) | Pelagic subsurface seawater microbial communities from Kabeltonne, Helgoland, North Sea - Helgoland_Spring_Bloom_20160419_1 | ecosystem: Environmental > Aquatic > Marine > Epipelagic ...
GATCCACAAGCGGATGCCCGATTTGGATATAATCTACCTTGGCGACCACAAACACGCGCCTTACGGGGTGCGCGACGCGGATGATATTTATCGCTGCACCACCCAATCGGTGCAAATTCTTTTTGATCATGGATGTGATTTGGTCATTTTAGCCTGTAACACAGCTTCCGCCGCCGCTTTGCGCCGGATGCAAGAACATTGGTTGACCGATGATAAACGGGTTCTGGGTGTTTTCGTGCCGATGATTGAAGCGCTGACTGAGCGGCAATGGGGCGACAACTCGCCGCCTCGGCAGGTTGCTGTGGAGCATGTGGCGCTTTTTGCCACGCCTGCGACCGTGTCAAGCCGCGCCTTTCAGCGCGAACTGGCCTTTCGGGCGATTGGGGTGGATGTGGAAGCGCAGGCCTGCGGCGGCGTGGTAGATGCCATTGAAGACGGGGATTTCATTCTTGCCGAGGCTTTGGTGCAAAGTCATGTGGACGCGCTGCACCGCAAAATGCCGCATCCACAAGCCGCTATTTTGGGATGCACCCATTATCCTTTGATGCATGATGCGTTTCAAAAAGCGCTTGGGCCGAAGGTTAAGATTTTTTCACAGGCGGGTTTGGTAGCGCAAAGCCTTGAAGATTACCTGCAGCGCCATCCGGAAAAATTGGGCGCGGCAACCGCCAGAAAATTTTTGACAACCGGTGACCCGGTCAAAGTGTCTCAACGCGCCACGCAATTCCTCAAACGCACCATGCAATTTGAAGCCGCCTAGGTGCGGCGCAAAGGTGGCTTGAAAATCGCCGGCATTCGTTCCATATCCGTTGGAGAAAAGGGGATTTTGCAATGGCACATCGGATTATCATTCTTGGCGCGAGCGGCTACACCGGTGCGGAGCTTGTGCGCCTGATTGCATTGCATCCGCAAATGGAGATTGTTGCGCTGTCCGCGGATCGGAAGGCTGGCCTCGCGATGCGTGACGTCTTTCCACATCTGTCGCATTTGTCTTTGCCACTCCTGCAAAAAATCGACGAGATTGACATGAGCAATGCCGATTTGGTGTTTTGCGCTTTGCCGCATGCGACGTCTCAGTCTGTCATTCGCAAGTTGCCAGCTCATGTGAAGGTCGTTGATCTCTCGGCAGATTTCCGCATCAATGACGCTGAAGTCTTCAGCAAATGGTATGGCAAGCCCCATGACGCGCCAGATTTGCAAAAAAGTGCCGTATATGGGCTTACAGAGTTTTATCGTGCCGAAATTTCTAAAGCGCGGTTGGTGGCGGGTACGGGCTGTAATGCCGCAACGGGGCAGTTTGCATTGCGCCCTTTGATCGCGGCTGGTGTGATTGATCTCGACCAGATTATTATTGACCTCAAAACTGGGGTCTCTGGCGCTGGACGTTCAGCGAAAGAAAATCTGCTGCATGCAGAGCTTTCGGAAGGGTTTCATGCCTATGCGGTGGGCGGTCAGCATCGACATTTGGCGGAATTTGATCAAGAGTTTTCCGGATTGGCTGGCCGGCCGGTGTCTGTGCAGTTCACACCGCATTTGATGCCAGCCAACCGGGGCATATTGGCGACGGTCTATGTGCAGGGCCCGGTGGATGCAATTTATGGCGCCCTGGAGGCGGCCTATTTTGCTGAGCCATTTGTGCAGCTGCTGCCCATGGGCACCCATCCCAGCACGCGTCATGTCAGGGGATCTAACTTTTGCCATATCGGCGTGGTCGAAGATCGGATCTCTGGTCGGGTTGTAGTATTGGCTGCCTTGGACAATTTGACCAAAGGCTCGTCTGGTCAAGCGCTGCAAAACGCCAATCTCATGCTGGGGTGTGACGAGACAACTGCTCTGATGATGCCACCGGTGTTTCCATAATGCGCGGCCTCAAGAAACAACGCCGCATCCAAGTGATTGTACTGGCGCTGGTCTGTTTAGTGGGCGCGACCGGGTTGATCGGCTTTGCGCTGCGCGACGGGATCAACCTGTTTCGCTCGCCCACACAGGTGGCCGAAGCCGCCCCGGAGCCGGGGGAGGTATTTCGTTTGGGCGGTTTGGTTGCGCAAGGCAGCATTCGCAAAGGCGAGGGTGTGCATTTTTATTTCGACATCACGGATGGCACCAACACTGTGGCCGTGAAATATATTGGCACCGACCTGCCTCCGGATCTCTTCGAGGAGGGGCAGGGCACCATCGCCACGGGGCGTTTTTCAGATGGTCTATTTGAAGCCACAGAAATTTTGGCAAAGCATGATGAAACCTATATGCCCAAAGAGGTTATCGACGCTTTGAAAGAGCAAGGCGTTTATCAAGCTGGCGAAGGGTCTTGATCCAAAGCTGGCTAGCGGTGCTCGGCGCCGGGGTTGTGACCATTTGCGCCGTCAAATCCGGGCGGAGTTTCTTGCCAAGCGCGTTTGAGCCACTATACCGAACTTATGCTTAATGAACTCGCTCATTTCAGTCTGAACATCGCGCTTGGTTTTGCGGTGCTTGGGACAATCATTCCGCTTCTGGGAGCAACGTTGCGCCGCGGCAGCTGGATGCAGCTGGCTTCTGTTTTCGCCACATTACAATTTTTGTTGGTCGCTTTTGCATTTGGGGTGCTCACGCTCGCCTTTGTGACATCGGATTTCTCCTTACAGTTGGTGGTGCTCAACTCTCATACGCTTAAGCCTATGATTTATAAAATCGCTGGGGTTTGGGGCAATCATGAAGGCTCACTGCTGCTTTGGGTTCTAATATTGACATTTTTTGCCGCCTGCGCCGCCATTTTTGGCCGCCGCCTACCGCAAAGCCTTTTGGCGCGGGTTTTGGGCGTGCAAAGCGCCATAACCACGGCCTTTCTGGCCTTTGTTTTGTTGACCTCCAATCCGTTTACACGAGTGGCTTTCCCCCCCTTTAATGGGCAGGGGCTCAATCCATTGCTGCAAGATCCCGGTTTGGCGTTTCACCCGCCGTTTCTATATCTCGGATATGTCGGCCTTTCGATCACCTTCTCTTTTGCCATTGCAGCGTTGCTGGAAGGTAAAGTGGATTCGGCTTGGGGGCGCTGGGTGCGGCCTTGGACCTTGGCGGCTTGGATTTTTCTGACCATCGGCATCGGACTTGGCAGCTGGTGGGCCTATTATGAGCTTGGTTGGGGTGGATTTTGGTTTTGGGATCCTGTGGAAAACGCGAGTTTCATGCCTTGGCTAATTTCAGCAGCCTTGCTTCATTCCGCCATTGTGGTCGAAAAACGCGATACGCTGAAGGCGTGGACGATCTTATTGGCAATCTTGGCCTTTGGCTTTTCACTGATCGGCACGTTCATTGTGCGCTCGGGCGTACTGACCTCCGTGCATGCTTTTGCCAATGATCCGGAGCGAGGCGTGTTCATCTTGATGATTTTGGCCGTATTTTTCGGTGGGGCATTGCTGCTATTTGCACTGCGCGCCAAGGCCATGGACAGCCGTGGGATATTCGCGCCGGTCAGCCGTGAAAGCGCTTTGATCGCCAATAATTTGCTTTTGGCGATTAGCTGCTTTGTGGTTTTTGTTGGCACGGTTTGGCCTCTGGTGGCCGAATTATTAATAGACCGCAAACTCTCCGTTGGTCCGCCGTTTTTTGATCTGGCCTTCACACCCTTTATGGTGGGTTTGGCGGTGATCTTGCCTATTGGATCAACCCTGCCTTGGAAGCGGGCGCGAAGGGTACACATCACCCGGCTTTGGCCGGTGGCACTTTTATGTTTAGCGATTGTTGGACTGGCATGGGCCATGCAAACTGGGCGATCTTTGATAGGCCCGGTTGGGCTGGGCCTTGGTGTATGGCTTGTTACGGGCGTCGCGATTGAGCTTTATCAACGCTGTGGACGGGGCGCGGGCAAAGCGCGTCGGTTGCTGCGGCTGCCTTTGGCCGATTGGGGCAAGGCGATTGCGCACGCGGGACTGGGCATCACCATCTTTGGTGTGGCTGGCATCACCGCATGGCAGGTGGAAGATATTCGCGTTCTCGAGATTGGCCAATCTGCTGAGGTTGCAGGCTTTACCATCACATTGGAGGCCGTCGAGGATCGGCGCGGACCGAATTATCTGACTACGATGGCTGATGTCGCCCTGTCCAAGCAAGGCAACCCCATCGCAATGCTGCACCCTGAGCGTCGATACTACCCCGTGGCAGAGATGCCGACGACGGAGGCCGGTATTGATAGCGGACTATGGCGCGATGTTTATGTGGTTGTTGGAGATGCGCAAGCTGAGGGTGGTTATGCCGTGCGGAGTTTCATAAAACCCTTGGCCAATTGGATTTGGACTGGGGCTATCATTATGGCTTTGGGTGGCTTTTTGAGCTTGTTTGATCGGCGCTACCGCTGGGCGCCCGGCGCTGCGCGCGATCCAAGCCCGGAGGCACTGTCATGAGGCAGGTTTTTGCTGTCATATTCTTGATCGTTTGGGCAGGAGTGTCAGCGGCCGTGGAGCCGGATGAGATTTTATCGGATCCAATTTTGGAAAATAGAGCCCGATTAATTTCGCAAGGACTTCGCTGTTTGCAATGCCGCAATGAGAGCATTGATGAATCCAACGCCGGCATTGCCAGAGATCTCAGGTTATTGGTGCGCGCCCGCTTGTTGGAAGGTGACAGCGACACAGAGGTCATGGACTATGTTGTTGCGCGATATGGGGAATATGTTTTGCTGCGGCCCAATGGGCTGGGTATTAACCTCGTGCTTTGGCTGGCGGGGCCGGCGTTGTTTTTCGTCTCACTGGCAGGATTAATTGCCGTGCAGAGGCGCAGCAAACGCAACGAGACCATTGATCAGTTGACCGAAGACGAAGAGAAAGAAATAGAAAAACTCCTTTCATCATGATTGGGGCAGGGCGCAGGGCGCCGAAAACATAGGATGTTGTCATGATTTATGAAACACTCACCTACGCGATCGATCGTGACGTTGCCGTGATCACGCTAAATCGCCCCTCAGTTATGAATGCGCTCAATACACAGATGCGCGCTGAAATAACCCATGCGATGCGCCAGGCCGGTCAGGCTGCGCGGGTGGTGGTCCTCACCGGCTCGGGCCGGGCGTTCTGTTCGGGGCAGGACTTGGGCGCTGAAGGTAATTTTGCAGATATTGATCTCGAGCGCACATTGAAAGATGAATACGTTCCGATGCTTAAAGCCATTACCGAATGTCCAGTTCCGACCATTTCAGCGGTCAATGGTCCGGCCGCCGGGGCAGGGGCCAACTTGGCGCTCGCAGCGGATGTCGTGATTGCGGCGCAATCGGCCTATTTTGTGCAGGCCTTCACGCGTATCGGTCTCATTCCCGATGCGGGCGGCACCTATCTTTTGCCGCGGCAAATGGGATTGGCCAAGGCCATGGGCGCCGCGCTTTTTGCCAATAAGATCTCTGCCCAGCAGGCCAGTGAGTTGGGAATGATCTGGGAATTTGTGCCCGATGAAAAATTTGCAGCCCAATGGCAGGCCCGCGCCGCGCATTTGGCCGCAGGTCCCACGGAGACCTATGGCCATGTAAAAATGGCAATTCGCCAGAGCTTTTCCAATTCCGAGGAAGACCAGCTTGAACTGGAGGCGCGCTTGCAAGGCGCCTGTGGCCGCACACGCGATTTCAAAGAGGGGGTAACTGCCTTCCTCGATAAACGCACTGCAAAATTTGAAGGTCGGTGACCCGGCCTCAGCGAGACATAATCTGTAATTGAGAGAGCGGCAGGCCAGAAATCTGGCCCCAAGCATTTCTGCAAAGCCGCCGATTAAATCCCTATCTTCGGGTGCCGGAGCGGCAGCTTGCGGGAATAGGGATTGAGAGCTTTTGCTCTAGCGATTTTCGATATCAACATAATCCCGCTCAGTATCGCCGCAATACAGTTGGCGCGGGCGGCCAATTTTCATCGTTGGATCTGAGATCATTTCTTTCCACTGAGAAATCCAGCCGACTGTGCGAGACAGGGCGAAGATCGGTGTGAACATTGAGGTTGGAAAGCCCATGGCTTCCAAGATAATGCCTGAGTAAAAATCAACATTTGGGAAGAGTTTTTTCTCTGCAAAATAAGGATCGGCTAGGGCTGCTTTTTCCAACTCTTTGGCCACTTGCAAGATGGGGTTATTTTCAACGCCCAAAAGCTCCAGAACCTCATCGGCTGATTCCTTTAGTACCGTGGCACGCGGATCGATGTTTTTGTAGACCCGGTGTCCAAAACCCATAAGACGGAAAGGATCATTTTTGTCTTTCGCGCGGGCAATAAACTCTGGAATGCGATCCACAGAGCCAATTTCATTGAGCATTTCAAGGCAGGCTTGGTTTGCGCCGCCATGTGCCGGACCCCAAAGACAGGCAATTCCAGCGGCAATGCAAGCGAAAGGATTGGCGCCAGAGGAAGAGGCAAGCCGAACCGTAGAGGTGGACGCATTTTGCTCATGATCTGCGTGAAGCGTGAAGATCCGGTCCATTGCTCGGGACAAGATTGGGTTTACCTCATAGTCTTCGGCCGGCACTGCAAAGCACATGCGCAGGAAGTTTGACGCATAGTCCACATCATTGCGTGGATAGACGAAGGGCTGCCCGACTGTGTATTTATAGGCCATGGCCGCGATCGTAGGCATTTTTGCGATCAAACGAATGGAGGCGACCTCGCGCTGGTGTTGGTCGGTGATATCGGTTGAGTCATGGTAGAATGCAGACATGGCACCGACAACACCGGTCATGATGGCCATAGGATGAGCATCGCGGCGGAACCCGCGGAAGAAATTAACCATCTGTTCGTGAAGCATGGTATGATTTGTCACCAGGCTTTCAAACTCCTCGAGCTCGGTCGCATTGGGCAAGTGACCGTTGAGCAGCAAGAAGCACACTTCTAAATAATGGCTTTGCGAGGCGAGCTGGTCGATGGGATAGCCGCGATGCAGCAATACACCGTCATCGCCATCAATGAAGGTAATGGTCGAGTCGCAAGCGGCGGTCGAGGTAAAGCCGGGGTCATAGGTGAAGACATTGGCCTCCCCATAGAGTTTTCGAATATCAATCACATCCGGTCCGGCTGTCGGTGACATGACTGGCAGGTCATAAGTGACCCCATCCAGGGACAGTTTGGCAGTTTTTTGTACGTCTTCGGTCATTTTAGACTCATCTTCCCAGTTCAGCATGGTCACGCGGAGCCCGCTGAACTTATATCGATTAGCCGTGCTATGGTCTCATCACGGCCCAACACTAGCATCATATCAAATACACTCGGCGAGGTAACGCGTCCTGAAAGTGCCGCCCGAAGCGGGGCTGCCAACTTGCCCATTTTGGTTTCATGGGATAGTGCAAGGCGCTCCATCAAGCCTTCCAGATCTTCTCGCGTCCAGATAGCATTTCGCAAGTGCGGCGTCAATTCATTCAGTATACCAATGGATACTGAATCAAGCGCCTGGACGGCCTTTTCCTCTCGATCCAACGGGCGCGACTGAAACATAAATGACGATTTATCAAAAAGTTCAGCCATTGTTTTCGCGCGTTCCTTGACGCAGTAAACGCCCGACAAAAAGAGAAATTTTTGGGCATCATCTAAGGGGGCAGCATCGGTTGCTACCAGATATCCCTCCAGTTCATGCAGCAACGCAGCATCATCGGTTTGGGCGATGTGTTGGCCGGAAATATTGGCCAACTTTTTGAAGTCAAAGCGTGCTGGTGATTTGCCAATATGCTCAAGGTCAAACCAGGATTGCGCTTGGGAATCAGTAAAAAACTCATCATCCCCATGGCTCCAGCCTAAGCGTGCCAGATAGTTACGCATTCCGGCGGCAGAGTATCCAAGAGCTTGATACTCCTCAACGCCGGTCGCGCCGTGGCGCTTGGACATTTTCTTGCCGTCGGGCCCATGAATGAGCGGGATATGTGCGTAGGTCGGAAGCTCCCACCCCATGGCTCTGTAAATCTGGATCTGCCGCGCCGCATTGTTCAGATGATCATCGCCGCGAATGACATGGGTGACGCCCATATCATAATCATCAACTACAACCGCCAGCATATACACCGGGCTGCCATCTGAGCGGAGCAAAACCATGTCATCCAGCTGATCATTGCGGATGACAACATCGCCCTGCACCTGATCTTTGATGACAGTTTGCCCCTCGCGCGGGGCTTTGAGGCGCACCACATAGGGCGCTTCAGGATAATCAGCCTCTTCGGCGTCGCGCCAGGGGGAGCGAAACAACGTCGAGCGTTTTTCAGCTTGCGCAGCCTCTCGAAAGGCGGCGATCTCCTCGGGCGTGGCAAAACATTTGTAAGCATGGCCTGCTGCCAACATCTGCGCCGCCACCTCCGCATGGCGCGCTGCATTGGCCGCTTGACTGACGGGCTTTCCATCGTAGTCCAAGCCAAGCCAGTCCAGACCTCGGTAAATTGCTTGGGTCGAGGCCTCGGTTGAGCGCTCCTTATCAGTATCCTCCACCCGCAGCAAAAATTGCCCGCCATGGCGCCGAGCAAAGAGCCAGTTGAACAGAGCCGTACGCGCAGAACCGATATGCAACGTTCCGGTTGGGGAGGGGGCAAAACGGGTGACGACGAGCGTGTTGGACATGATGTTCATCTTTCGCAAAGGAAAAGGGTGCATGCTGTACCTAAGGCGCATCTAAAGAGAGAACAAGTGCGGCATTGGTCTTGGATTTGGGCAGGAGTGACAGCTGCGCTGCAAGCGCAGGCGCAAGACCTCATGCATTGGACTGCTTTTGGCTTCGGCTTGGGAATTGCGGCCTATTTTGGAGCGTCTCGCGAACCCGGAGCAGCTGTTTTTTGGGCAGTCAGCCTATCTGCCGGCCTATGTGCCGTTTTGGCGGTCCGACTGCGCAATGGGATCGCGCGATTGTTGATCGTAATCGCTGTGGTGGCAACTGGGTTTTCTTGGAGCCAACACAGGGCGTGTTCCGTCTCTGGTCCTGTTTTGTCGGAGCGGTTTTATGGCGCGGTACAGGGGCGGGTCACTGGCATCGATCGCAGCCTGTCGGAAAAACCACGCCTTACTTTGGACCAATTGGTGTTGGGCGCCCTGCCGCAGCACGTCACGCCGAACCGGCTGCGCGTGGCACTGTATGGAAGAGCACAAAACTCTCTGCCCCAGATTGGCGATATCGTCCAGCTGGCGCCCCCGCCGGGGCCGGCTGAACCCTATGGCTATGATTTTCAAAGACAGGCTTGGTTTGCGCGATTGGGCCCAGTTGGATACTCGCGCAGCCCCGTAATGCTATGGCGCGCAGCTCCAGTGGAACCTGACGGGTTGACGGTTCAAAAATGGCGTAGGCAGATAGGCGCGTACATTGTGGTACATATGCCAGCCCGCAGCGCTGGGGTGGCGGTGCCCATCACGGTTGGTGGTCGCATGTATCTTGGTCGAGATGTGCAGCAAACGCTCCGGGCCACCAATCTTTCGCATCTTATGGCGATTTCTGGCCTGCATATGGGCTTGCTCACCAGTCTGGTGTTCTTTTTTACGCGGGCTCTTATGTCTTGCCTTCCCTATCTGATCTTCAACTGGCCAATCAAAAAAAATCGCGGCATTGATCAGCATGGGAGTTGGGGCGGCATATCTGCTGCTGTCTGGGGCCAGTGTTGCAACAGAGCGTGCATATATTATGGCCTTTACCATTTTCGCAGCCGTGCTGCTCGAGCGGCGGGCGGTCACGTTGCAAGCGCTTTCAATAGCGGTAATTTTGTTTTTCTACTTCGGCCGGAAGCCCTTCTGGGGCCCGGCTTTCAAATGTCTTTTGCGGCCACTGGGCTCTTAATTATAGTGTTTAATGGGATGAGCCAATGGGCCTGGGTGGCGCGGCGGCAGGGGGTTGCGACCTATGTTATGGGCTCTGTTGTCTTTGCGGCGGTGGCTGGCCTGGCCACCGCACCGATTGCAGCGGCACATCTCAACATTATGCCGCATTATGGGATCTTGGCAAATGTGGTAGCGGTCCTAATTATGGGATTTGTGGTCATGCCGAGTGCGATTTTGGTTGCGGTACTTGCTCCTTTTGGCGGTGAGGCTTTGGGGTTGTGGCGCATGGCAATCGGGTTGGGCGCAATTTTAGACGTGGCGCGCCATGTCGCAGATCTCCCATATTCGATCAGCCATATCAAAGCACCACCGCCAAAGGTCTTGGAGATATTGACGGTTTCAGTGTTGTTTGGGGTTTTCTGGCAGGGTTGCGTGCGGCTTTTGGCAAATATTGGCTTTGGCCTTATGGGTCCATTTCCCGCTATCGGATGTATTGATCAGCGGTGATGGGCGTTTGGTTGGCATGTTGGTCCAGGGCACTCGGGTGTTGAATAGCGCAAAAGGCACGGGGTTTGTGGCGCGCAGTTGGCTTGAAAATGACGGACGCCCTATATCTCAAAAAACGGCGCATGGTGCGATGCCATCTTGGGTTGAGATTGTTGGCAAAGGCGCGCACCCTGTACAGCCGTGTGAAAAGCTTCTGGTGGTTGTGCAAGATTGGCGGTCTGAGCTGGTCTGCGGTGGGTTTGATCTGGGACGTCTCGCGACAGCGGGAGGCGTGGCAGGATGGTTTGATAAATCTGTTAGGCTGCAAGGGACCACAGTTCGGGATACGATCGGGCATATACTTTGGAACAGTGCAGAGCTTCGTTCTGCGTATAGCCATCACCGCATGGGCCATAAGCCGCCTTAGTAGGTGCGGATCAGCCCAACCAATCTGCCCTGTATTTTGACCTGATCGTCCCGAAATACGCGGGTTTCATAGGCAGGATTGGCAGCTTCAAGCGCGATTGCGCTGCCATTGCGGCGGAAGCGTTTCAAAGTGGCCTCGTGATCTTCCACCAAGGCAACGACGATATCGCCATTCTGGGCCGTACTGGTTTCACGGATCACCACCACATCCCCGTCATTGATTCCCACTTCAATCATGGAATCACCCTTAACCTCCAACGCATAATGCTGACCGGCGTTTGAGATCATATCACCCGGTACAGCCACGTCGCGCGCGTAATCTTGGATTGCTGAAATTGGCACGCCCGCTGCAATGCGCCCCATCATAGGCAATGACCTAAGGTCTGCCGCATCCAGATCCATGGCATCGCGTGGTCGTTCGGGCCGATCTCCCGCGATCAGCCGCGGCGCAAACCCGCGTGATTTGGGTTGCACTTGTTCCGGCATCTGCAAAATTGCGATGGCGCGGGCGCGATGCGGCAGACGACGAATAAAGCCACGCTCCTCAAGGGCAGTGATCAGGCGATGAATGCCGGATTTTGATTTAAGATCGAGCGCCTCTTTCATTTCGTCAAATGAAGGGGAAACACCGTTAATTTGCGTGCGCGCGTAAATGAACTCAAGCAGTTGCAATTGCTTTTTCGTGAGCATGACATCATCTCCCAAGATTGCGCCGCATTGGCGTGTTTGGGTAATGTTCTACTCTCGTTCTTGCTTTGTGTCAAGTTGTAGGGCGCGCGTTACAGGGGAATGTAGCGCATCTCGCTGCCCTTGAGCATGGCTGGCGCGTCGATTGTGGAAATTGCCAAGGCGTTCGCATTGCTCAAGATGCTCAACAAAGAGCTGTCTTGGCGTTGAGCCACATACAACGCCCCCTCAATTAACGTGGCACGCATATAATGTTCCCGAGCGCCATTGGCCGGAAGATCATGCGCCAGCGGGGCTGTTTTGGTTGCGCGTGGACCTGCAGGCAGCCCCAGCATCTTTTCGATCAAAGGCACGACAAAGATTTCGCCGCAAACCATAGCTGAAACTGGGTTGCCGGGAAGTCCGATCATCGTCCGCCCGCCCATGCGACCGGCCATCAGGGGTTTCCCGGGGCGCATCGCCACTTTGTAAAATGATTGTTTCAATCCCAATGCAGCCGCAGCTTGCGCGACTAAATCATAATCGCCCACAGAGGCGCCCCCAATTGTTAGAATCAAATCAGCATCTTGGGCCAGGGCAAAAACCTCTGCGAGCGAGCCCATTCGATCACGGGCAATGGGCAAAATACGCGCCTCTGCACCGATTTTTTGCAACATGGCGGCAAGCCCATAGGTGTTTGACGCCGTGATTTGATCATTGCGGGGGGTATCCCCGGGTTGTACCAATTCATCGCCTGTGGCGATCAGGGCAACCTTTGGTCGGCGGGTCACTGTGGGCTGAGCAATGTTCATTGCCGCCAAAAGTGCGATATCTTGCGCGGACAAGCGGCGCGGGGCGTTCAGCCTATATCCTGCGGTGAAATCGCTGCCAGCAGGGCGCAGATGGGCCGGGTCATTTGAACCATCGATTAGAATGATTTTCCCGTCTTTTGCCTCTACATTCTCTTGAATGAGGACGTGATCAGTGCCTTCCGGCAGGGGCGCGCCCGTAAATATCCGCGTCGCCTGACCGGCGGCGACCGCATGTAAAAACGGATGTCCGGCTGCGGATTCGCCGATCACCTGCCAGAACTGAACGCCAGCTGCGAGGTCGGTCGCTCTGATTGCATAGCCATCCATGGCCGCAGCAGCAAAGGGCGGTTGATCGCGGGTAGCGGTTACGGCCTGGGCCAAAACCCGCCCCTGCGCTTGCTGCAGGGAAATTTTTTCGCCTGGCAGCGTGTCGCTGAGAGCCAAGATGCGGTCAAGCGCCTTGCGAACCGAAATCATAGCGCCGAACGCCGCCAGGTACCTGATTTGCCGCCTTGCTTTTTCTCGAGCTGTATCGAGGTAATAGTGAGCCCCTTATCGATGGCTTTCATCATGTCATAGACCGTGAGAGCGGCTGTGCTGGCGGCTGTGAGGGCCTCCATCTCAACTCCGGTTTGCCCGCGGGTTTTGACGGTGGCGGTGATCAAAACTTGATGGGTGGCGCGATCGGGCTCGAGGTCCAAACTCACCTTGGTGATCGGCAACGGATGGCACAGTGGGATCAACTCAGAGGTTTTTTTCGCGGCCATGATTCCCGCTATGCGGGCCACAGCCAGCGCATCACCTTTTTTCAGATTTCCCTCCAACAACACGGCCATGGCAGCTTTGGTCAGTTGAACGGTCGCCGTGGCGCATGCCATACGATCTGTGTCGGATTTTCCCGATACATCAACCATATGCGCATGTCCGGCCTCATCTAGATGGGTCAGTTTCGACATTTAAATCCTATCTGGCATCCGCGGATTGGCCAAAAGAGTGCGTGTCGCTTGCGCCACATCCGTCTGGCGCATGAGGCTCTCGCCAATCAGGAACGTTCGGGCGCCATAACCGGCCAGATCCGCCAGATCTTCGGGCGTGTAAATGCCACTTTCGGCAACGACGGTTTTGTCTGCTGGTATGCGGTGTGCAAGCGTGCGGGTCGTGTCCAGCGTGACATCGAAGGTGTTGAGATTGCGGTTGTTGATGCCAATCAATGCAGAGTTGAGCGCAAGGCCGCGGTCCAATTCAGCCGCGTCATGCACCTCGATCAACGCATCCATGCCCCAGGCGCTGGCGGCGGCTTCTAATTCTGCCGCTTGGCTGTCAGAAACAGAGGCCATGATAATCAAGATACAATCGGCGCCCAAGGCGCGCGCCTCTGCGACCTGATAGGTGTCATACATAAAATCTTTGCGAAGCGCCGGGAGGGTTGTGGCGGCGCGGGCTGCGGTTAAATAGCTATCATCACCCTGAAATGACGGGCCATCTGTCAGAATTGATAAGCAGGTCGCCCCGCCTTCCTCATAGGCACGGGCCAATTTCGGGGGATTGAAATTCGCCCGAATGAGACCTTTTGACGGTGAGGCTTTTTTCACCTCTGCGATCAAAGCGTAGCCCGACTGCGCCGCCTGTTTAAGGCTGCTGGCAAAACCGCGCAGGGGGCCGGCATCGCGCGCAGCGGCCTCGACCTTGGCCAAGGAGACTGCGGCCTTGCGCGCTGCAATTTCCTCAAGCTTATAGGCTTTAATCTTATCAAGAATAGTTTCTGTCATTTCTCAGTCCAATTGTCATGCGGCGCTAGTGAGCGCGGCTAAGGCGGTAACTTTGCTTTTTGCCGCTCCGCTGTCGATCGCCTCAACGGCCCTTTCTACGCCTTCGAGCAGGGAGCCGGCTTTGCCTGCAATGCGCAGCGCGGCACCAGAATTGAGCAAGACCGCATCCCGGTAGGCCGAGGGTACGCCATCCAAAAGCGCGGCGAAGGCTTTGCCATTGTCTTCGGGGCTGCCGCCGAGGATGGCGTCAAAAGGATGCACGGGCAAGCCTGCATCTTCTGGATGAATTTCAAGATTGACCACCCGGTCATTTTCTAGGGCGGCCACGGCGCTGCTGCCGGTGATGGTCAGCTCATCGGTGCCATCGGCGGTGCCATGTACCAACCAAGCCGCCTCGCTGCCGAGCGCCATTAGGGTTTCGGCCATCGGGCGAATCAAATCTTCTGAAAAAACGCCTGTTAATTGTCGTTTGACTCCAGCTGGATTGGTCAACGGGCCGAGGATGTTAAAGATGGTTCGCGTCGCAAGCTCAGCGCGGGTGGGCATGACATGGGCGATGGCTGGATGATGCATCGGGGCCATCATAAAGGCGATACCGATCTCTTCTAATGCGCGTTCCACCACATCAACTCCCACCATCACATTGATGCCCATCTGCCCCAAAGCATCGGCCGCACCAGATTTGGAGCTGAGATTACGATTGCCATGTTTGGCCACAGGCACGCCGGCGCCGGCCACCACAAAAGCGGTTGCTGTGGAAATATTTAATGTGCCCTTGCCGTCACCGCCGGTGCCGACGATGTCCATGGCGCCCCGCGGAGCACGCACGGCGTTGCATTTTGCCCGCATCACGGCGGCGGCGGCGGCGTATTCATCCACAGTCTCTCCGCGTGTGCGCAGCGCCATTAAAAAGCCACCAATTTGACTTGGGGTGGCTTCACCGTTGAACAGTGTTTCAAAGGCGATCTGCGCCTCCGCACGCGTCAGTGCGCGGTCGGCGGCCATGCCAATCAAGGGTTGCAAAGCGGATGTCATGCCAGCTCCTTTGCCATATCTAGGAAATTGCGCATCAGATGATGCCCATGTTCGGAGGCGATGCTCTCTGGATGAAACTGAACCCCATGAATGGGCAAGGTTTTATGTTGTAGCCCCATGATTGTGCCATCTTCCAACTCTGCGGTCACCTGTAAACATTTCGGCAGGCTGGTGCGATCGACAACGAGAGAGTGGTAGCGCGTGGCTTCGAACGGGCTGGGCAGGTCGGCAAAGAGACCCTGGCCGGTATGATGCATTTTGCCCATTTTGCCATGCACAATCTCATGGCACCGCACAACAGAACCACCAAAAGCTTGTCCAATGGCTTGATGCCCCAAACAGACCCCCATGAGCGGTATGCGCGCCTCAGCGGCGGCCTCTGTCAGAGCCAGACAAATGCCAGCCTGCATCGGGTCACAAGGGCCGGGGGACAAGAGTATCGCCGTGGCCCCCAGCGACATCGCTTCTTGTACATCCAGCGCGTCATTGCGTTTGACTACAACTTCCGCGCCCAACTCCCCAAGATAATGCACTAAATTGTACGTGAAGCTGTCATAGTTATCGATCAGCAGTAACATGGGTCGTCCTTTATTTTTTTTACCCAACGGGCGCTCTTTCGGAACAATTTGTCTCGCAATTGACGGATTTGTCGCGGTATAGATGCTCAGGGAACGACGCCGTCGTCAAGGGTGACAGGGTGTTTTTGGTGATTGAAAGGTAAGAGATGCAACGACCGTTCTTCAGTGGTCTTATCTGGGGCACGCTCATAGGCGGAGCGGGGCTGGTGATCCTTTCGCTGTCGCATGATGTTTTAAACCTCCAAGGTCTGAACCCAGAGGCGAGTGTGGTGTCGATCGCGCAAAGCCCGGATATGGCCTTGAGCTCACAGATACAGCTGCGTGATCTCGCCCCCCCATCGCAATTGGTCGTGTCGCCATCCGTTTTGTCACAAGTCCCAGACGCAGAAAGCCTTGGCCGCAGTTTGACCCTTCCAGCGCAAAAACCTGTATTGACCGGTGAGGCTGAGACATTGGCCACATTGCCGATGATGCAAAAACTGCGCCCCTCAGCGAATATGCCACAGATATATCCCGGAGACTCGCCTTTGCTCTCACCGCATGCGCCCACGCGCTTGGCCGGGATGCGGCGCCCGAATATTACTGTTGTGGATGACAATAGTGCGATGCAGGTCAGCGCGCCGCGCGTGTTGCAAACCGACCCTCTGCCGAAGTTGACCGATCTGCGCTACGCTATGGAATTTGAGCCACCGGCGGGCAAGGGGCTGATCAGTATTGTTTTGTTGGACAGGCCGTTGATGGACCCTCCAGATGGGTTGGTGGAGCTTGGGGTTCCGTTCACAGTGGCAATCGACGGGCAAGCGGCGGATGCGCGCGCCAAAATGCTGGTTTACCGTACCGCAGGTCTTGAAATTTTCACCCGTATGCATTTGCCCGACACCCTGACCGCGGTGAATGTGGCGCTGATTACGGATGCCGCAGTGCAAGCCGTGCCCATGGCAACAGGTTTTTGGCCCTCGGATCATGATCGCTCCACAAGATCTTCGGCGCAGTTGCGTCTGCTGCAAGACCATTTGGCCAAAGAGAACCTTGGGTTTTTGCCAAATTTTGACGTTTTGATTTCTGATGAGATACGCCGTGCCTCGGATGTGTTGGGCTCGCTGGACTTTGCAGCAGAAAGCTCAGCCCAGACCGGGCAGGCGGTTGTGGCGCTTTATCCGACCGCGGAAATTTGGGATGTTCTGCGGTTTTGGCTACAGCATTCCAATCATCGAGGCAGTGTCATCGCCCCGCTTTCGGCAGTGCTTTCGCGTTAGAACATTTGTACTTAAATGTAACGCTATAGACGCTTCATATGATGCTGAATTGTTAATTTTATCTTGATGGCCAGCGTCTATTCGGTTGAACTGCTCCGAGGCGCGCCGGTCACTGCCTGCGCCAACCAGCCCCTGATATCGGGATAGAGCGCTTCAAGCTGGGGCAGGTCATTGATGCAGAGCATTTTGATGTCCGGCGTTTCATCGATGTTTTGCAAAAGCGCGGCAATGGTCCCGTCCACCGCGCCAACGCCCTGTCCGCTATAGATATGAAAGTGATCCTTGACCGAATTCACCGTCGCGGTCTTGTTCAAAATACAGGCGTGATTGTGCAGGCTTTGTGGTGAAAACTGACGGATATCGCGCATTCTATAGCCTGCGTTGGCTCGAAACGCCGCGGCAAAACGGCTGTGAAGTTGGGCCATGGTGGGGCGCAAACACGGGTGCGCCACATGTGCGGTGCGAAAAAGACGCTGGGACGACACACCGCATAGGGCGGCTGCGTTGATTTGCATGTAATGGTTGAACTTAACAGGGTCAGCCATTTGCACTGGATCATCTTCTAAAGAGCTGAAATCAGCCCAAGTGCCCCGCAATATTGAGCCGTTCATAGTGTAAAAATCCGATGGCTGACAGGGGGATGTCAGAAAAACATCATCATTGAAATAAATAAACTGGTCTGACAGCCCCGGGATGTTCCACAGAAAAGTTTCAATGGCTAAGGAGTTGAAAGTCGGCAAAATAGCGCCATGGTTGGCGAAAATTTCTGTGTGATCCACCAATTGAATTTTGGCGCGCAGTGCGGCGCTCAGGCCCGACAGATCCGGTGATTGTGCGTCGACAACGATCCATATTTTGCGCAGCCATGGGGCGTTATGCTCAAGGGATGCCAGGCAGAAATAAAGTTCACCATTACAGGCCCAGCGATGGGGGTTTATGGCATTTTCATGAAACAGATTTGGCGCTGAATCCATCACACTCTTGCGCTTTTTTAGATGCGCCGGATCTAATCCATCAACCCATGTGATGACCGCATCAATCGGGTGGTGCTGGGCTTCTTGAACCATGAACGCAGACTCCTGTTTACCGGGTCAAGATTATCCCGCGCGCTGGCCAATTGCGAGAGCGGCGTGGCGATTTCGTGGCTTACAATGCAAAATGGTGGTCCCGACAGGATTTGAACCTGTGACCCCTCGCTTCGGAGGCGAGTACTCTATCCAGCTGAGCTACGGGACCATTTGCGTTTTCGGAGCGTTCACAGCGGCGCTGCGATCTCCTTTACATGCCGTTTCGGGCGTGATGGGGCTCTTTTACATCAAGCCGCTTGCGCCTTACAACCCATATTCCTAGGAATTTCTATATTGAACTGGGAGCTGCTCCAAAACTGCGCCTTTGCGACGGTCTGAGACGCGTGGGTCGGTTGCAGCAGTGATCCGGCTGCGGCGCTCAGGCGCTGAGGTTGATTTTGGAAGGTGGCGGCGGGGGGGTGGTATATCAACGGCCCCAGACGCGTTTTTCACCGCAATCGATATGGACAAAGTTTGAGCGCGAGTAGCGCCCAACCCCACCGGCTGCGCAGGATGCGGCTGCTCTGGCCAGTTGACGGACCGACTTGCCCTGCATGCGCAGATCTGCTGCTTGCCCCTTAATATGAAGGGATTTTTTTGCGACGCTCCGTGAGCGTTTGCGCAACAGCGCATTTGTTTCCGCTGTGCGATAACCGGATAGCATGAGAAATGGGGTGGAGGTGTCGAGCAGCTGTTGCGTGGCTGCGATGATGTCAACTGTGCGGGTGTCCATGGCGCGGGACTGATCTCTGCGCCAGTCGCGCATAAACCAATTCACCTCGGTCAAGGCATCTTTAATATAGTCACCCTC
>Ga0206127_1002409_pt1 | contig 18621 bp, 17 predicted proteins | sample Helgoland_Spring_6_FD_148646 | JGI IMG/M metagenome (GOLD analysis project Ga0206127, IMG submission 148646) | Pelagic subsurface seawater microbial communities from Kabeltonne, Helgoland, North Sea - Helgoland_Spring_Bloom_20160419_1 | ecosystem: Environmental > Aquatic > Marine > Epipelagic ...
CGGGCAGTGCTTCTGTTCGGACATCCGGAGCGGAAGATCCCGCGCTCCCTTTTATGAACTGCGAACCGCAAAAGTCGTCAGGCTTTGGTTCGGAATTAGGTCTTCGTGGTCTGCAGTCTTACAGCACCTTAAAAGCCATTAATTTCATGGGAGGATAATAGATGAAAGTTCTATGCATAACGCCCAATAAATCATTTTGGTTGTTTTTAGTCTTGTCGATAACGATAGCTTGTTATGGTCATACATCCCCAATGAATAACAAAAATTATTCACCTGCAGCAGAAAAAACACACCCTACTAATGTCTATTTTGGGGATACGCATCTGCACACTAATTTGTCGCTAGACGCTTATATGGTCGGGAATAAAAAGCTAGGGCCTGAAGAAGCTTATAGATTTGCCAAGGGTGAGGCTGTTGTTGACAACAACGGTTTTAAAACACGTTTACGCAGACCTTTGGATTTCCTAGTGATTGCAGACCATGCCACGAATATGGGCCTTTATACCTCACTTTCACGAGAACATCATTTATTGGGTAAATCAGATCAAGAAAAGACAATTCTACAAAAGTTTCGTCGTGCCGAAAGCTTGACGGATAAAGGTCAACGACAGGAAGCTCTTGATGAATTAAATGCTGAGTTACTATTTGGATCGCCGCCGCCCGTTTTAGGGTCTGAAGCATATAGGCAGTCAATTTGGTCGGACTTAATTAACCTGTCTGATTCAAATAATGATCCGGGAGTATTTACAGCCCTTACGGGTTTTGAATGGACACCAATTAATGGAGAGTCACATCGGGTGGTTATATTCAAAGATGGGGAAGAAAAGGTGTCGAATACTATGCCATTTTCAAGGGGGGATAGCGAAGACCCGGAGGATCTTTGGCGTTACCTGAATCAATATCAACAGCAAACAGGCGGGAAAGCACTAGCGATTTTACACAATAGTAATGTTTCTTATGGAAAGCATGGGGCATTTTCTATTGAGGACTCAAAAGGTAAATTGCGCAGTGAGAATTATATGAAAACGAGAGCGAGGTGGGAGCCCCTCGTAGAGGTAACCCAAACAAAAGGCGATAGTGAGACCCACCCATTGCTGTCTCCAGATGACGAGTTCGCTGATTTTGAGCGCTGGAACAATTGGGGAGGTAGTCATTATCTAGCAACGGAAGCAAAAGAGGCGGTTAATAAAAACGCTAGGTGGAAAGAGATATTGGCCGATAGCATTGACACGAAAACGTTGCAATACAAATATGTACGCTCGGCACTAAAATTGGGTTTGACGGAACAAGCACGTTTAGGTGTCAACCCTTTTAAGTTGGGACTTATTGGCAGTACAGATTCACATGCGGGGATATCGGCTGCAGACAATGACAATTACCGTGAACCCACAGCGACACGTATATACAAGCGCTACGGCCTTCGTTGGGGTTGGGAAATGGCAGCCTCTGGTTATGCCGCAGTTTGGGCACGAGAAAATACTAGAGAATCACTATTTGCGGCCATGAAGCGCAAAGAGGTTTATGCGACTACGGGGCCACGCATGACCGTTAGATTCTTTGGTGGCTGGAGCTACCAATTAAACGATGCATATAAATTTGATCTAGCAACCGTTGGTTATGCTAAAGGTGTACCTATGGGGGGTGATTTAAGTCATGGACCTAAAGGTAATTCACCAAATTTTTTAATTCGAGCAGTAAGAGATCCTGATGGCGCCAATCTTGATCGAATACAGGTCATTAAAGGCTGGCGTACGGAGTCCGGAGGGTTACAGGAAAAGATCTATAATGTAGCGCTGTCAGATGGACGCAAGGTTCGCCGCAATGGCAAAGTCATATCCGTTGGCTCAACCGTCGATATCGAAGATGCTTCCTATACCAATAGTATTGGTAATCCCGAGTTGACGGTCGTGTGGACAGACCCAGATTTTAATCCTGTTGAGCTCGCCTTTTATTATGTCCGCGTATTGGAAATTCCAACGCCGCGCTGGACGGCCTACGATGCCAAATTCTTTGGTTTAACTGATCTTCCAAAAGATATCACTTTAGTTACTCAGGAACGAGCCTACACATCGCCTATTTGGTACGCGCCAACCCACACAAATTTCAAGGAGTAGATAATGTCTTTGCATAAAGATCAGCAGCTAGAAACCTATAGGCGAATGCTAAAAATTCGACGTTTTGAAGAATCTATTATAAACAGTGGTTTAAGTGGCCATCTAAGTATTGGCCAAGAAGCGGCCATCGTTGGCGCATGCATGGCATTGAGAGATGACGATTATATTACGGGCACCCATCGCTCTCATGGTCATCCTATTGGTAAAGGCGCCAAGCTCAAACCGCTGATGGCTGAATTACTGGGTAAGGAAACCGGTATCTGTAAAGGACGGGGTGGCTCTATGCACTTCGCCGATAACAGCGTTGGTATCATTGGTGAGTCCGCCATTGTTGGTGGCGGACTGCCATTGGCAACTGGGGCAGGTTTGAGTTCCCAGGTGCGTGGTACTGATCAAGTCAGTTTGTGTTTTTTTGGTGATGGCGCAAGTAATCAGGGGACCTTTGGTGAATCACTAAATCTAGCCGCTATTTGGAAGCTTCCTGTAATCTTCTTTTGCGAAAACAATGGTTATGCGATTTCGACCTCGGTGGCAAAGTCACACGGTCAACCGGATATCGCTAAACGTGCAGACGGCTATGGTTTGCCGGGTGTCATTGTAGACGGGCAAGATGTGGAGGCTATTTATGATGCAACCTGCCTCGCCGTAGAGCGTGCACGAAAGGGTGAAGGCCCAAGCCTGATAGAAGCTAAAACCTACCGCTTTGATGAGCATTGCCGAAAACTGGGTGTTCCCATTCCCTATCGTAGTGAAGAAGAAGTCAATCACTACACTACAAATCGAGATCCGCTGATCTTGTACAAGACAGTGTTATTAGACTCAGGTGAAAGTGAGCAACAGCTAACGGCTATTGAAGAAGCGGTTATGGCTGAAGTAACGGAATCCGTTACTTATGCTAAAGAGAGCCCGTTTCCAGATCCCAAAAATATCTATGACTATATGTACAGTAATCCCATTCACTATCCTCCAGTTGCTCAGATTGGACAGTCAGGAGTGAAAAGACATGACTGAGAATTGCACCGAACTAAGTTATCTCAACGCCATCGTTGAAGCCCAGCGAGAAGAAATGCTACGTGATGAATGTGTTATTTTGCTTGGCGAAAACATTGAAATCTATGGTTGCGCCGCACTATTTGACAGTTTTGATGAAAAGCGCTTGCGCAATGTGCCGATATCAGAAAACAGTTTCACCGGTATGGGAGTGGGTGCAGCATTAACCGGCTTAAGACCCATCGTCGATCTCACCATTGCCAGTTTTGTCTATCTTGCAGCCGACCAGATTATTAATCAGGCCGCCAAGCTTCGCTATATGACGGGTGGGCAAATGCAGGTGCCGATGGTGATTCGTGCATGCACGTATTACAACGTGTCCAATGCAGCCCAGCATGCCGATCGCCCTTACCCTCTATTTATGAATACGCCCGGTTTAAAGATCATCGCGCCGTCAACGCCGTCTGATATGAAAGGTTTGATGAAATCAGCCATCCGTGACGATGATCCGGTAATAGTCTTTGAAGATACCAACCTTTGGGGAAAAAAGGAGTTGGTGCCAACCGATCCAGACTTTCTAATTCCAATTGGAAAGGCGGATATCAAACGAGAGGGCAGTGATGTCACTATTGTTTCAATTGCAGGCTGCCTTCCTAAAGTATTATTGGCCGCTAAGATGCTAGAGCAGGAGGGTATTTCAGCAGAAGTCATTGATCCTCGTACTCTAGTGCCGCTGGATAAAGACACTATCCTTAGTTCAGTAGCCAAAACCGGTCGACTAGTGGTGATTGATAATTCTCATCGAATCAATAGTGTTGCTTCTGAAATTGCTGCCGTCGTTGCCGAATATGGGTTTGATAATTTAAAGAAACCTATCCAGCGGGTTACTACTCCAGAGGTGCACATCCCGTATAGCACGTCTTTGGAAAAAACCCTATACCCGAACGAGACAGGCATCGTAGCGACCGTTAAATCAATTCTTTAATGGCAGAGAAATTAGTGGAGAGAAAATGAATATTGAAGTGAAAATCCCCAGTACAGGTATGGGAATATCAGAAGGCACGATTCAAAAATGGCTCAAGGCTGAAGGTGATACGGTGACTCAAGGTGAGCTCATTGTCGAAATTGAAACCGCGAAAGCCATTGAGGAAGTCGAATCTCCGGCCTTTGGTATCTTGGAAAAGATATTACTCGCAGAGGGTGAAACAGCCGACGTGGAGACCATCATAGGCCTGATAGTAGTGGTCGATAATGACTAAATCTACGATAGGTACTACAGAAAATAATACGGCTGCGGATCAAAAAGGCAATGTCTCAAATACCCCTGCGGTTGAGTATCAAATTTCTTCACTATCCCCGCTGCGAAGAGTGATAGCTGCAAGGATGACAGAGGCTAAGCAATCCATACCCCATTATCGGGTGAGTATGGCCATTCAAATGGATAGTGTTATTGCGCAACGGAAAATACTCAATGCAAACAATCCAAAGACAAGAATTTCAGTTAATGATTTTATAATTAAAGCGGTTGCGTTAGCACTAATGGAGAAACCCGCACTCAATAGCCAGTTAGTCGGTAACCAGCTACATCAATACGCGCAAGCAGATATATCAATTATCGTTGCTGTAGAGGGCGGCTTAGCGACCCCCATACTAAGAAACGTCAACAGCAAAAGTCTTCAGCAGATCGCTGAAGAAGTTAAAGCGCTAGCCGCGAAAGCCGTTGCAGGAAAATTAAAACGTCAGGATATTGAAGGCGGTACCTTTAGTATCTCCAATCTGGGTAAGTATGGGGTTGACCAGTTTGATGCGATTATTAATCCCCCTCAAGTGGCTATTTTGGCTGTGGGTAGTGCAATACCACAGCCGGTAGCACGTGAAGGAAAAGTAGTTATCGTCTCAATGATGAGAGCCAGTTTATCGCTAGATCACCGCGCTATAGATGGTGCTGTGGGTGCAGAATTTCTTGGACTCCTAAAAGCCCATCTGGAGCATCCAGAAAAATTACTCTCTGAAAATAGTAAGGAATTACCCAATGTCTAAAACACCCATTTTTAAGCAGATCACCCAAGTCGCAATGGTGGTCAAAAGTGTCGAGGTAACAGCAAAGCGTTATTGGGATGATCTGGGCATTGGTCCTTGGGATTTTTACACCTTAGACCCCTCGAATACTGGTGAGATGAGATTGCGAGGCGAACCAGTGGAGCATGCTTTTAGAGCAGCGCTTACCAAGGTAGGTGATGTGTCTATGGAGTTAATAGAGCCTTTAGATGATCGCAGTATTTATGCGGAACATCTGGCCGAACATGGCGAAGGTTTACACCATGTGGCTTTTAAGGTCGAGGACTTTGAAAAAACACGACAGCATATGAAAGAGAAAGGTTACGACGAACTTCAAAGTGGTCGAACCTTTAATATTGGCCACTATACCTATTTTGACTTGGACAAGGGCTTGGGTTGTATTGCTGAAGTTGGCGCCGGAATTGGCAAGGGCAAGACATTTCCTCCTGCAGAAAAAACCTATCCGTAAACTACAAATATCATAAATTGTAGATACGCAATTAATTATTCTAGAAAGTTAAAGTAAAGGAGCTATATATGTCAGCGAAAATATTACCAATCATCGAAATGATTGAGTCCAATACAAGAGACCATCGTTATCCCTATGATCCAGTTTATAAGAATGGAATTGCCTTCACACAAGGCGAGTACCGGCCGATCAACGAGGCGATGGTTCCAATAAGTGACCCAGGATTCTCAGGGGCGGATGCTGCTTATGATGCGTTATGTGTTAATGATGGATACATTTTTCGTCTTGAGGATCACTTGACTCGGTTTGAGGAGAGTTGTGAGAAATTTTGCTTAAAAAATCCCAATACCCGGAAGGAAACAAAAGATATTCTCATCAATATGGTAAAAAGCACTGGGTTAAAAGATGCATTTATTTGGAGTGCGGTTACCCGAGGAAAAAAAAGAGCAAATAAGAGTGGGGAGATCCAAAGATTTAACGATGCAAATGATTATGATAACCAATTTTACGCCTTTGCGACGGACTACAAAACAGTCTGTACTGATGATCAGCGCGAGAATGGCATCGATATAATGATCAGTAAAAAACACACTCGAATTCCTGTTTCGTCTGTTGATTCAACAGCTAAAAATTTTCTGCACTTAGATACTAGGATGGCACTGATTGAAGCAAGAGAAGAAGGATATTTTTGGTGCGTTTTACCCAGTGCGGAGGGATATCTTACTGAGGCCCCGGGTTGCAATATATTTGCTATAAAAGATGGGGTTGTTTACACGCCAGACTCCAACTGTTTGGAAGGTATTACCCGCAGAACAGTAATTGAGTTATGTGAGGGGCTTAATATACCCGTGCAGGTATCAAAGGTATCTCTTGAGACCTTGTTGACAGCCGATGAAGCGTTTTTGACGAGTACTGCAGGGGGAGTTATGCCCATTGATAGTGTTGATGGAAATGTACTTGGTGGTGTCAAAGGCCCAGGAACCCTTACAACTAAGTTACACAACCTTTATTGGAAGAAACGCCTTTCAGGTTGGCTTGGTACACCAATTGATTACGCACAGATGGATGTTAGCTAGTCAAAATGTCACATTTTTTAGATGATTTTCTAGGTAGTTATTAGACATGTTAGCTGTTATTGAAAATTAAAAGGGCTCTGTCAAAAAACTATTAATGCCTGGCAAAAAAGTTTTTCCATTTCAGGGGTTGGGGGATCGATTGAAGTGAGGAAAGCTAGCTTGCAAAAATGGAAAAGAACAGTACCTTTTTATCTAATAATGGATTCCATGAGATTGCATTACGACTTATTGTGCGAGCGCGGTTAGTCATGCTGAATCACACTGACAAAGTTATCAAATTTATAGATAGGAGAGAAAAATGTCAAAACTAGCACTATTGGGCGGAGATGCCCTTGGATCCCAGCACATAAAAGAAATGACCACGTGGCCATCAAAATTATGGCCGACTAGAAATGAGCTAACAGCGGAAAAGTTGAAAGAACTCTATTTATCCAATAACTGGGCTTTTGGGTCACAAATTGAAATGGATTTTGCGCAAGCCTTTGCTGATTACCATGGTGCCAAACACGGTATATTTATGGCGAATGGAACGGTCACTTTGCAATGTGCACTTGCCGCCTGTGGTGTGGGTCCTGGTGATGAGGTTATTGTGCCACCCCATACTTGGATGGCCACAGCTCTTGCCGTTCATTATGTTGGTGCTACGCCAGTATTTGTTGATACAGAAAGAGACACGCTATGTCTTGATCCTGAAAAAGTATCTCAGGCGATCAACGAGAAAACCAAGGCAATTATTCCAGTCCATTTATACAGCTCAATGGCGGATATGGACAGGTTGATGGCGATAGCAAAGAAGCATGACCTGCGTGTAATTGAAGATTGTGCCCATATGCATGGTGGCATGTGGGACGGTAAAGGCGTTGGCACTCTCGGTGATGTTGGATCCTTCAGTTGTCAGAATACTAAAACCATGGGCAGTGGTGAAGGGGGTATATGCATCACTGATGATCCGGAATTGGCCGACTTAATCTTTCGTATGAGTCATATTGGATACTCTCCAGGCGTGACACAGGGGCAAGCTCAAGATGGGCCGAGAGAGGGCTTTATTTGTCATAACTTTCGTTCCACTGGACTGGAGGCTCTAATCCTGAATGAGCAGCTCAAGGGTTTAGAAATCCTTTTGTCAGGCTACAATTCAGCTCAAAAATATCTTGAAGCGCGGTTAGGGAAGAGCACCAAAATACGTTTCCAAGCACCTGGGAGACAAGCAACTGTTCAGGGCCATTATGCTTGGGCAATGATTTTTGACGATCCAAGCTACGCCGACATATCTATCGATGTAATTCGTGAAGCGATGCGTGCGGAAGGTTTGATGGTTACAGCTACATGGGCTCCAGTTTACGATCATAAATTATTTAACCTTGGTAAAGAACACTATCGTATTGCTAAAGCTGGTTGTCATGTGACCGAAGAAGTAATGAATTACACTCTAGTTCTTTTGCATCAGACATTAGGGTTAGGTGAAAAAGATTTGGCAGTTGTGGCTGATATTATCGAAAAAGTATTGAACCATAGCGATGATTTGAGAAGCCATGAAAAAGCATCGCAACTAACTGCTAAATGTTAATAGATCCAAATATGGGAAGTCAATGGACACTAAAATGGCAGCAGAACAAAAGCTCTTAAAGAAAAAATTACTTGGGTATAGCAACAAGCTAACTGTGCGCTCGGGCGAAACGATTGAATTCAAGGTCAGCACGGCCAGAAACGATGATTATTTTGCACAGTTGGTACGACTTATTAACGGTGACACACATTCACCTGCCGCCAACTTTAATGAGGTAGAGATTGGTGCGCCAATTAATCGTCGATATCCCGGACGTAAGCAAGAGATTGTACAAGGGTCTTATGTGCTTGCAGAGGATTCCACGCTACTCTCTACGCTTGATGAATTTACATTGTGTATTAATGTTATGCCCACAGTTTTGGGTTTAGGAAAACAAGCCATTATAGGCTGTTGGAATGAGCATGAAGCATTGGGTTGGTCTCTGTACTTAACCAAAGAGGGGTGCTTGGCATTTTGCGCTTCGAATCATAGTGGGGACATCTCGACTGCTGTTTTAGAGCAACCTTTAACAACAAAACAGTGGCATAAAATATCTGTACGGGTAAGTTGGGTTAATCAAACAATCATACTAAATTGTATGCCACTGGTGTCCACTGCAGCTCAAACAATGGGAATAATTAGCAGTGCGATTAAAGCAACTCTTTGTGGGAATTTTGTCGTTAATTCAGCGCCATTAATGATAGCGGCAAGTTTTATGGGCAGGAATCATAGCGGAGCAGTAATCCCAGCTAATTGCTTTGATGGTCGCATAGAGGCGCCTGTGATTTATAAGGGAATACTGACTAATATAGAGCTGGCAAGTGTCGTGGCCAAAGATAGGCCCAAGTCATTGTGCGGAAGCTTAGTTGCCGATTGGGATTTTGCTGAGGGAATTGGTAGCACGCTTATCAAAGATCTATCGCCAAACAGGTTGCATGGAAAAACCTATAACTTACCTTTGCGCGCTGTTAAAGGGACATGTTGGGATGGAGCCGTTATGGATTGGCGTCATGCACCAAGCCAGTACGCTGCGATCCATTTTCATAGTGATGATTTGTACGATTGCGGTTGGTTAACAGATTTTAGTTACCAAATTCCTAACGATTTACCCAGTGGCATTTATGCGGTTCGCTTACGACAGGGTAATGGGCAGGATATATCGACGATAGTTGACGAAGAATATATCCCTTTCTTTGTTGCAGCCCCCAAAAACAAACCAACCGCCAAACTCGCTTTTCTTGTTCCGACCTATACCTATATGGCCTATGGGAATTTCCATTTTTTAGACGTGTTTCGACAGGCCGCTGGGACTTCTAAGGAGGAGTATTACGAAAACCATTGGTTTGGGCCCGGTGCGAAAAGCTACGGGCTATCTATCGAAGAGCATTATGACTTAGGCCGTTCCACTTATGACTTTCATAGTGATGGAAGTCCAGTACATTTTTCTTCATGGTTGCGGCCACTCTTGAATATGAGGCCTAAAACGATTTTATGGACCTTCTGTGCAGATTTGTTGATTACTGATTGGCTAGAAAGCAAGGATTTCGACTATGACATTATTACCGATGATCTATTGCAGGAAGAAGGACTTGGGTTACTCAAAAACTATCAGGTGGTCATGAGCGGGAATCATCCGGAATATCCGACAACAGAACAACTGGATGCCATTCAATCCTACACGGAGCAAGGTGGCCGTTTTATGTATATGGGCGGTAATGGCTTTTATTGGCGCTCGGCCGCGCACAAAACCTTACCCGGTGTCCTGGAGATCCGTCGTGGGCGTACCGGCTCTACGGCATGGAAGTCGGAGGTTGGAGAGGACTACCACGAATTTTCGGGTGAACTGGGTGGGATTTGGCGGGATATTGGTCGTCCACCGCAACAGGCTTTTGGTGTTGGCTTTATCGCCCAAGGTGGTGCGCCCTCGTATTACCGGATTTATCCGGAAGCCCGTAAAAGTAATGCAGGCTTTGCTTTTGAGGGTGTTGATGATGACATTCTCGGAGATTTTGGTATTTTTGGTGGTGCGGTTGGCCAAGAAATTGACCAGTCAAACCCTGAGTACGGAACTCCCGATCATACTGTGGTGTTGGCACGCTCAGAAAATCATGACGCTCGCATGGCCTACGTTGTAGAAGAGACAAGCTGTACCTTACCTGTGGAAACGTATAAAACCAAAACCTATGCGGAGATAGCCTTTTTTGAAACACCTATGGGTGGCGCAGTATTTTCGGTTGGCTCTATGACATGGTGTGGAAGTCTGAGTCATAACGATTATTCAAATAACATTTCAAAAGTAACTGAAAACGTGTTGCTGCGCCTTTTGGATAACAGGTCATTTTCAATAGAAGCTACAAGGGAGATGCAGAATGTATGATTTACAGGGTAAAACTTCACTTGTTACTGGGGCGGCACAGGGACTAGGCCGAGGTATTGCACTGGAACTTGCAAAGGCAGGTGCCAATGTGGTGATTGCCGACTTGAAACAAGAAAAAGCAAAAGTAGTGGTCGATCAGATTAAGGCATTGGGAGTAGATGCAATCGCTATTGAGTGTGATGTAACCGATGATCTCTCTGTAACCACAGCAATCCAAGACGCACTCAACTATTTTCCAGCCATTGATATTTTGGTGAACAACGCCGGTGTTTTTCAGAAAAATCTGGGCGTGGATACCACCATGGAAGACTTCAATATAAATTTTCAGGTTAATCTCAATGGAATTTGGCGAGTCAGTAAAACATTGGTGCCGCATTTTCAAGAAAATATAAGCGGTAAGATTATTAATATTTCATCAATCGGAGGAAGGAAAGGCATCGATTTTGCCCCTGCCTACTGTGCTTCTAAAGCGGGTGTAATTAGTCTGACACAATCAATGGCAGCAGAATTAGGTCTGAATAATATTAATGTAAATACTGTGTGCCCTGGCTCTATCGACACTGCCATGATGGAGGAAATTAGAGCGCTTAGAAAAAATATCATAGATAGCAAGCCGCCTCAAACGAGTCGTGCACCTATACATCGTACTCTTACCGCTGAGGATATTGGTCAAGCCGTCGTGTTTTTTGCATCAGATAATGCGAGGAACATTACCGGTCAGGCGCTCAATGTCGACTGCGGGTCACAAATGAATTAAGTCAGTCAAGTAAAAGCGGAGTAGTAAATGTCTATTAACGAACAGGCAGCAGCCACTAATACAGAGACTCCTTTGGAGTTGCTTAAAACGCAGCGTAGCCATAACCTTTTTGTTTTATCTAATGCAAACTCTGGCCAAGAAAAGACCTTTCTCAGCTGGTATAGGGGTGACTGCCTTAACGCCATCTTGGGGGACGAGAGAGTTCTTGGTGTCCAGCACTATGAGCAACATGAAGTCGACATTACAAGAGGAGCGTATAAGCCAATTCCTTATCATTATTTGAGCATTATTGAATTATCTCTAGACGGTGCGGAAGAAGCAGAGGAATTAATAAACACAATTAGAGCATTACATCAAGATGAACGCAGCACCCAAGACCCTGTTACCTGGCTTTACTATCCCGTCAGCGAGCAGGTGGGCAGGCCGGTTAAGAACAAACCATCAATGCTGACATTAGCGTTTGCTAACGCAGTTCCCGGTACAGAATTAGAGTTTAGAGCATGGTATGCGACACGGCATATTCGTCATGCGCTTAATGTAACACCCTTGGTAGCGGGTCAATGCTTTGAGCTTACCCAGTATCAGTCCACAGGCCCTATGGGCGCAATCTATAACACCATTGCTGTCTATGAGCAGGATGGGACGCCGGAGGACATTATAGAAAGCTTTGCCACTATAAAAAAGGGAACACTGGCATTTCCTTCGTTAGATGTATCTCGCTTCGCTGAGTGGGTTTATCGTCCAATTTAATATCTTATAACTATGTATTACGGATCTTACTGGGGATGTTTAATTATGAAAAATATAAATCTTTCAATATTGATGGGTCTTAGATACTTTTGCCACTTGATGACAGCTATGCAAGATCAAATTAAGTCGATAGTAAAGCCAACAGAAAATAAGGGTTCAGGAGGCAATAAATTACCCTTGGCAGGGCCGCTCACTGCCGATGATATTGGTCAGGCGGTTGTTTTCTTTGCATCTGACTGTGCTAAAAATATTACCGGTCAGGCGTTAAATGTTGATTGCGGTTATCTGATGAATTAAAACATTCGTATATTTGAAAGAAGGACAAGATATGCCAGTTGATAAAACTATGGTTCAAGGCCAGCCAGGAACACCGTTATCTAAACTTAAAACGCAACGCAGCCATAATCTGCTCGTATTATCCAACCCTCTTACGGGGCAGGAGCAGAATTTTCTTTCCTGGTATAGCGGCGTTTATCTTGAGGCCCTTTTGGCTTCAGAGAATGTCCTGCAGGTACAACATTACGATCCTCACGAAGTTGACATTACCCGGGGCGCCCATGCGCCGTTGCCGTATCGCTATCTTAGTATTATCGAGCTATCGATCGATGGTGCGCAAGCCGCTGAAGCACTTATACACAGTATCCAAGCGCTGCATAACACCGAAGCAAGCGCCCAGAATGTAGCGACCTGGTTGTATTATCCGATCAGCGAACAAGTCGGTTGTTCATCCACCCTGTCTGACTCAATGCTGACACTGGCGTTTGCTAACCCGGTGTCGGGTTGCGAAGATGAATTCAGGGAATGGTATTCCACCCGCCATATTCGTCATGCGCTAAATATACCGGCACTGATCAGTGGCCAATGTTTTGAGTTAACCCAATATCAACATACGGGTTCTGGGGATGCCTTGTATAAGGTAGTGGCTATTTATGAGCAAGAAGGAACCCCCGAAGACATTATCGCCAGCTTTTCTTCGCTACCGCCGGGCACGTTTGATTTCCCCAGTATGCACAATAAAGCCTTTGCAGAATGGGTATACCGGCCCCTGACTATTTCTACGGAGGTCAGATAATGTGGACCTATATCATTATTGGTGGAGGCTCAGCGGGCTGTGTTCTAGTCAACCGATTATCGGAAAACCCAGCAAACGATCTGCTTTTATTAGAGGCAGGAGCAGGACAAAAAGAGAAACTGCCGATTTTTACTGCGCCGGCTGGTGCACGTTATTTGATTAAAAATCACGTTATAACGGAAGTGAGCCCGGGCGTTGAAAGACAAAGCACTGAAGAGTTAAGAGCGTGGCTACAGGATATAACCGTTGACACCGCGCATCCGAGTGGAACCTGCAAAATGGGCTCTGATGAACTAGCCGTTGTTGATGCCAGATTGAAAGTCAGGGGCATCGAAAACCTGCGTGTGGCTGACGCCTCAATTATGCCGACGATAACCACCGGAAACACCAATGCTCCCACGATTATGATCGGTGAAAAGGCCGCGCATATGATACTGGAAGACAAGAAAGCAAGCATGCCAATAAACCAAACATCAGGAAAGTGATTAATGAAACTATTTGCAGCATCTCTTATTCTGGAGACCAACACCTTTTCACCTATACCTACTGGTATTGATGATTTTATCGTGCTGAGGTCTGCTGATGTCCATACCCCCAATAAAGAGCATCGACTAGCTTCACTCAAGGATCACGCGATCGCCAATGGCGATGAGATTGTCTACAGCCTGTCAACACGTGCTGAGCCTGCGGGCGCTGCGACACGTCATGCTTATGAAACCTTGCGGGACGAAATTCTAGATGACCTGCGTGGCGCAGGGACCTTAGATATCGTTATCCTTTATTTGCACGGTGCGATGGTGGCCCATGGCTACGACGATTGTGAAGGCGATATGATCGCCCATGTCAGAGAGATTGTAGGTCCTGATGTTGTTATCGGCGTTGAGCTGGATCTTCATTGTCATCTTAGTGAATACACGTTAACCCATGCCGATATTGTCATTACCTTTAAAGAATACCCACACGTTGATATCAACGATCGTGCGTTGGAATTGTATAACCTTGCTGTGCAAACGCGAAACGGCGAAATCAAGCCGGTGATGGCGTTATTTGATTGCAAAATGGTAGGCGTGTATTCGACCTTTACACCGGTGATGCGCCAGTTTGTCACCGATATGGAAAACATGGAGAAAAGAGACGGTGTACTGTCCGTATCCTTTGGTCATGGTTTCCCCTGGGGCGATGTGCCAGAAGCCGGCGGTAAGGTTATCGTGATAACCGACAAGGATGAAGCTCTGGCTAAATCACTTGCCAAAGAATTGGGTCTGCAGGTATTCGCCTTGCGACACCAGATTGGTTTTCAAACCCAATCGTTGGATGAGGCGCTCTCAAGTGCGGCAGCCAGCCCCGATACGCCCGTGATTGTGGCGGATCAATCGGATAATCCGGGCGGCGGTGCGCCATCAGACTCCACCTTTGCCTTGCAGTGGTTGTTAGAGCACCAGGTGCGCAATGCAGCGATAGGGATTATTTATGATCCGGAGGTGGTGCGGCTTGCGAAAGCCGGTGGTGTGGGTGCCACATTGGAAGTACGGCTGGGTGGAAAAATGGGGCCGACATCGGGCAATCCGGTGGATGTTTCCGTGTCGGTGCTGAACATCATTAATGATCATAGTAATTACCTAATGCAAGACGATGGCGGGTCAGTCGCGTTTCACTTGGGTGATGCAGTAGCACTTAACGCGGAAGGCATTGATATTGTCGTGAGCAGCATGCGAAGCCAGTGCTTTAATCCAAAGATTTTCATCGATTTTGACATTAACCTCTCGCAAAAGCAGCTGATTGTTGTGAAATCCATGAACCACTTTTTTAAGGCGTTTTCACCTATATCCACCAATGTGATCTATATGGCTGCGCCCGGCGCTGTCAATCCATCCTTCAAAGATATTCCTTACAAACGCATGAAAACTTCAGACAAGTACCCATGGAATGAAAACTCCCATGGTTAACTAATCATCAGTTCGATGATGATTTTTATAAATGTAATTTCAAAAGGATTTTATTTTTCGATGATTCAACTTGCCCCAGATTTATCTAACCTGACTGCTTACTTTAAGACCCTAGTTGCTGAACATAATGTAGTTGGTGCTTCTCTTGCGGTATTGGATAATGAGATTGTTCATACAGCGGCGGCTGGCTCGCTAAATCTTGAAACTCAGGTGGATGTCACCACTGATTCGCTGTTTCAAATAGGGTCTATCTCCAAGGTCTTTACCGCAACGCTTATTATGCAGTTAGTAGATGAGGGGAAAGTGAGGTTGGACGAGCCTGTCAAAACCTACTTGCCGGACTTTCATGTCGCAGACTCCGACGCTACAGTTTCAATCACTATTCGGCAATTACTTTGCCATACCAGCGGCATGGAAGGGGATTTCTTCCCTGAAGATGATCCGGAAGGCCCGTCGGCATCAAGCTATCTAACAAAGTGCCATTTATTGCCACAGTTACATCCGCCGGGTGACTATTTTTCCTATTCCAATAGTGCTTTCGTGGTTTTGGGGCGGGTAATTGAGATTGTTGAAGGAATCACTTGGGCTAAGGCTATATCGCTGCGCTTGCTGAAACCTCTGGGGATGGATCACAGTATTGTTGAGCCACATGAATCCCTGAGATTCCGAATGGCGATGGGGCATGTTCCTGACCTTGATAATGACGGCAAGCCGATGTTGGCAAATCGATGCTATTTGGTGCTGAGCACTGGCCCAGCGGGCGCGGTATTATCAATGTCAGCGACTGACTTATTAAAGTTTGCTCGCATGCATTTGGAGAGTGGAATTCCTTCTGCCGGAGAGCGGGTTTTATCAGTAGATTCAGTAGAGGCAATGCAGGCAAGCCAGATACGACTTTCAAGTCTATCCTGGCAGGGTATTACAGACTGGGGCTTGGGGTGGTTTTTAAAAAATGATGCGAACTATTCGTTTGTTGGTCATGATGGAGCAACACGCGGCCAGTTCGCCTATCTTCGGCTCTTCCCTGAATATAATAAGGCTATTGCGTTACTCACGAATAGTGATAGTCGTTCATTTATGCAAGATATAGAAAAAGACATTTGTCGTGTTCTGGAACTCGGGCGCGTGGAGAATTCAGTAGATGTTTGCAACGAGCAAAGCACGGCTGATATTGAGCCGGGGCTTTACACCGGTACCTATAGAAATCTTGACGGAGTATCGCATGTTACGGCTAATTCGAAGCGCTTCAAACGTGTATTTCATTCGGCGCGAACACAGGTACTTGATCAAGAAGAATACTTGACTCCAGTTAGTCCTGGGCGATTCACTTGCAGTGGCGGCGGTGACGCGGTATTTGTTGGTCATTCTAAAGGCCAGCCTGCGCAATATATGTATTCGGGGTTTAGGCTAATGCGCAGAATCACGAGTAAGGATATATCGAAAAAGTAGTACATTCTTTTGTTGGCCATGATGGCGAACCTTAAGCTACCTCCGAATGGGTAAAGTTATGTTGTTCCTTTTATAAAGCAGGGGTAGGGATTTCTCCCTTTTCAGAGTCTTATTACTAAGTGGTGCCTCATCCCCACTAAAGCCAAATAAAAAAATGCCTGCGGCTGTGCTAATCCGCGGGCATTTACTATTCTATCTATAAAGAAATGGAGTTTCTTATGCCTGTGACCCTGCAGCTTTCAGTTCCCTATCTGGTATTTCTCGGTGATGTGCCCAGTAAGGTCTATGCCAAAACCGCCTTGGGTTTGGCGCAATGGGCCCCAGAGCTATGCGTGGCTCAGCATCGTTTCCCCAACTGTGAGATTGATACCGGCTTGCCCGACATGTCTATTGCCGAAGCCGCACATGCGGGGGTTAAAAGCCTGTTAATTGGCTCTGCACCTGTGGGTGGTGCTATCCAGGATAACTGGATTCCGTCGCTGCTTGAGGCCATTGCTGCGGGCATGGATATTGTCAGTGGGTTACATACCCAACTCAATGATTACCCTGAGCTGCGGGATGCGGCGCTTAAGCATAATGTGCGTTTGATTGATGTACGTGTGCCTCCTGAAAACCTGCCCATCGGTAATGGTGAAAAGCGCACTGGCAAACGCCTGCTTGCGGTGGGTACCGATTGCGCTGTGGGTAAGAAATACACTACCTTGGCCATTGCCAAGGCGTTAAAAGCCCGTGGTGTGGACTGTGATTTTCGTGGTACTGGGCAGACGGGCATTATGATTACTGGCAGTGGTATACCCATAGATTCTGTGGTCTGTGACTTTACTGCTGGTGCTGCTGAGACGTTAAGCCCAGACAATGACCCCGAGCACTGGGACATTATTGAAGGGCAGGGCTCATTGTTTACGCCGGCCTATGCGGGGGTCAGTTTGGGTCTGCTACATGGGTCGCAGCCAGATGCGATTGTGGTCTGCCATGACCCTGTGCGCGAGCATATTGTTGGCTGCCCTAATCACCCCATTCCCAGTCTGCAAACCTGTATTGAGACCAACCTGATGTTGGCGCGGCTAACCAATCCAGCGGTGCAATGTGTGGGTGTGAGTGTGAATACCTCGGCGGTTGCTCCTGAAAGCCGTGAGGCGTTGTTACAGCAGATTGCACAGGAAACAGGATTGCCCTGTGTCGACCCCATTATTGATGGTGTTGATGCCATTATTGAGCGTTTGCTTGTTGCAGACGGTCCTGCTTCCCCTAATAAAGAGTCACTGCAAGGAATGCCAGCTTAATGATTATTACTCATATTGATATTTACACTCTGAACGTTCCCTACGCAAAGCCTCTTAAAATTGCCATTGGCGAGCTTGATGGCGCAGAGAACGTTGCGATAAAAATCACTACAGACACTGGGTTGGTCGGTTGGGGTGAGGCCAGTCCTTGCCCTTATATTGTGGGTGACACTCAGCAAACCAACTATCAAACCGCCCAGCAGTTAGCCAAGCTGGTGGTGGGCAAAGACCCACTGGCCATTGAAGCCAGAATGACCGAGATTAAAGGTTATATCGTCAATGAATCGTCGATTCGCTCGGCCTTTGATATGGCGCTTTATGATATTGCTGCTAAGGCTGCCAATATGCCGCTGTATCAATTTCTGGGTGGCACATTGGAGGGTAGAACCCTTAGAACCGACTTGACCATTGGCATGCAGGATTCGGTTGAGCAAACCATGAAAGCCGCTAAATCGATTCTTGATCAAGGCTTTGACGCGATCAAAATGAAAGTAGGGCGTCCAGGCCTTGCGGATGTTGCCCATGTTGCTGCGGTGCGAGAGATGGCCGGCGCGGATATAGAGATTAAAGTGGATAGCAATCAGGGCTGGGATTACTCCACGGCGGTGGCCAATATCAATGCCATGAAGTCGCTTAATCTGGAGTATTCAGAGCAGCCTTTGGCGGTATGGGATTTTGATAATCTTGCGCGCCTGCGCGATAAAGTGGATCTGCCCATCTGTGCCGATGAGAGT
>Ga0206127_1002410_pt1 | contig 18620 bp, 16 predicted proteins | sample Helgoland_Spring_6_FD_148646 | JGI IMG/M metagenome (GOLD analysis project Ga0206127, IMG submission 148646) | Pelagic subsurface seawater microbial communities from Kabeltonne, Helgoland, North Sea - Helgoland_Spring_Bloom_20160419_1 | ecosystem: Environmental > Aquatic > Marine > Epipelagic ...
AAAACCAGTGGCTGGGACTTTGCAAGAGGCGCGTGCACTCGAAGCGGTGCTAAAAGACACTAAAGTTGGTTCGCTCGTGGGGCATCACCGCCGCTATCATGCACCTGTCAAGCAGCTTCGTCGCGCGCTCAAGGCAGGGATCGTCGGGGATGTCGTGAATGCTTCACTGATTTGGGCAATGCGTAAGCCGGACGCGTATTTCGAGGGCAATTGGCGCACCGCAGGGGGCAGCCCTGTGATGATCAATTTGGTGCATGACATTGATATCTTGCGCTTTGTGATTGGCGAAGTCGTCGGTGCGGTTGCGCTGCGTGGCGGCGCGACGCGTGGCAGCGACAGGATCGAAAGCGGCGCTGTGGCGTTGAGCTTTGAAAATGGTGCGACAGGGACGATCAGCTTTGCTGACACCGCGCCTAGCCCTTGGGGATTTGAGGCGGGCACAGGGGAAAACCCCAATATCGGCACGACCATGCAAGACATGATGTGGATCACCGGCACCAAAGGCGCGATTAGTTTTCCCTCGATGACGCTTTGGCAGGGCGAACAATGGGGTGCACCAGCGCAGCAAATACCGTTCGAAGTTGCCCTCAACGAAAAGCCGCCACTGGAAAGCCAGTTGGATCACTTCATTGATGTGATGAACGGTGAAACGCCTTTGATCGATGTGGCAGACGCCGCGCGTACACTTGCCGTGGCCGAAAGCATCGAAACGCAACTCGCGGAGGTGAGTGAGAGAGGATTGCTGTATGGCTGAACAGCTGAGCGCCGCGCAAATTGCGCAGTATGATGAGAACGGATATCTGCTTCTGGAACGTCAAATCCCCGAGGAATGGCTCGCCAAATTACGCGCTGAAATTGCACGATTTGAGTTGGAATCTGCCATGCTTGAGCAAAGCAACGACCGTCTCGATTTGGAAGACAGCCACACGCCAGAAGATCCACGCCTGCGCCGCATCAAACTGCCGCATACGATCTCAGACGTGGTTGCTGAGTTGATGACATCGGATCATGTCCTTGCCCCTGCGCGCGATCTAATCGGGCCGAACCTGCGTTTGCATACGACGAAACTGAACATGAAGTCAGCGGGCTACGGTGCAGCTGTTGAGTGGCATCAGGACTACGCGTTCTACCCGCATACCAATGATGATATCCTCGCCATTGGTGTCTGCATTGACGATATGGCCGAAGAGAATGGCCCGCTCATGGTCTATCCTGGCTCACACAAAGGGCCAGTGTTTGACCATCATGTGGACGGTATTTTCGCAGGTGCGATGTTGCCAAACGAGAACGGTTTGAACCCAGCTGATGCCGTGAAACTGATGGGACCTGCGGGATCGGTCAGCATTCATCATGGGCGCATTGTGCATGGCTCAGCGTTGAATACATCTGATCATGCGCGGCGGATATTGTTCTTTGAGCTGATGGCAGCAGATGCGTTTCCGATTATGGGATCGATGACCCGCTGGGACGGGATTAAGGACTATGATACCCGCATGCTTTGTGGTCAAAGCACTCTCAATCCGCGTCTGAAAGACATTCCAGTGCGCATCCCGCAACCGCAGCCGGATGTGCCGATCTCGATATATGAAATCCAAAAAGGCATGAAAAAGCGTGCCTTTGATACCATCACATAACCCTTTGGAGGGATACGACTTGAGCAAACCTAAAATCGGATTTATCGGCCTTGGTCTTATGGGCGGCGCGATGGCAGGACGCTTGCAGGATCAGGGTTATGATCTGACCGTTCTTGGGAACACGGATCGCACCTACCTGGATCAAGCTATCGCGCGCGGCGCGCATGAGGCAAGCAACGCCAAAGAGGTGGCCGAAGCAAGCGATATCGTTATGCTCTGCATGGGTACGTCCGATCACGTCGAGGGTCGTATGCGCGGCAATGAAGGCGTCTTCGCAGGCCTGCGTAAAGGAGCTACGGTGGTTGATTTTGGCACGTCGTTGCCCGCCAGCAGCCGCGCATTGGCTGTCGAGGCTGAAGCGGCGGGCGGCCAATTCCTTGACGCGCCGCTTGGGCGCACGCCTGCGCATGCGAAGGATGGCTTGCTCAACATCATGGCCTCTGGCGATATGGAGGCGTTCAAACGAGTCGAGCCTGTGCTAAAGGATCTGGGCGAAAACGTTTTTCACCTTGGCGCAGTCGGTTCTGGCCACACGATCAAACTGCTCAACAACTTCTTTGGTATGACTGTCGCTAATGCGATGGCCGAGGCTTTCGCGATGGCCGATCTTGCGGGTGTGGATCGTGGACAAGTCTACGATGTGATGTCCGCGGGGCCGCTCAATTCTGGGATGATGGGGTTTGTGAAAGCTTACGGTGTGGATAATGATCCCAGCCAGCTTGAATTTGCGATCAAGAATGCGGCGAAAGACGTCGGTTACTATGCACGCATGGCTGAAGATGCAGGTGTGGACAGTATCATGGTCAAAGGCCCGCTTACCGCGCTTTCAGAAGCGCGCGACAATGGTCAAGCGGATGATATGGTTAGCCAAATGGTCGACTTTTACGTCAACCGTTTCAAAGCCTAAAGCATGGCCGTCACTGCTCAAACCAATATAGACCTGCCCCGCTACGGCATCCTTTTGATGCTGGGGGCATGGTTCCTGTTCGCGATTGTCGACACAAGTGCGAAGTGGTTGGCAGTGGCTGGCGTGTCGGCGTTTCAGCTCGCCTTTATGCGCTACGCGAGCCATCTTGTGATCTCGATAGGGATCATCGGTAGAGGTGGTTTTTCTGTGGAGCGCTTCCAAACAGATCATGCGTGGCAAGTTCTAAGTCGCGCTTGTCTGTTGGTGTCTGCCACCCTATTGAACTTCTACGCGTTACGATTTCTACCGCTGACTGTCGTTTCTGCGATCATGTTTTCAAGTCCTGTGGTGGTCTGTTTCCTGTCGATTTTCGTGCTGAAAGAAAAGGTTGGCCCATGGCGCTGGGGCGCCATCCTTTTGGGTTTCGTTGGCGTCTTGATCGTCGTGCGCCCGTTCGGGGAAGTCTTCCATCCAAGCATGCTACTGATCGTTTACAACGCCACTGCACTGGCGCTTTATTCGATCATGACGCGCAAGCTTTCGGGCATAGTGGCCGTGGACACGATGCAGTTTTACATGGGGCTTGTGGGCACGACGGTGCTTGCGCCTTTCGCGATCTGGGCATGGCTGCCAATGGCGTCTCCTTTCGCTTGGATCGTGTTGTTTAGCCTAGGCGTGCTAGGCTGGGCCGGGCACCAACTCCTCACCAACGCGCATCGCTTTGGCACGGCCAACCAGTTGATGCCGTTCACCTATTCGTTCCTAATCTATGTAGCGATCTTAGGGTTTATTATTTTTGGCACAGTGCCCGATGGGGGCACATTGCTGGGCGCGCTCGTCATCATGGGCGCAGGTTTAATCATTTGGAAGCGAGAGCAAGTATGAGCAAAATCGCATGTATCGGCGAGGCAATGATTGAGTTGTCGATGGGCGATGACAGCCCACAAGTCGGGGTGGCAGGGGATACACTCAACACTGCGATTTACCTTAAGCGCGGCGCGCCTGAGCTGTCGGTCGACTATGTCACCTCCCTTGGTGACGATCCGTTTTCTCAGCGCATCATGGCCTTTATCGACGCACAGGATTTGGGCACCGAGGCGATCCAAACTCTCACGGATGCGTCCCCCGGTCTTTACGCAATCACCACGACACCGGACGGTGAGCGCAGCTTCACCTATTGGCGTAGCAATTCCGCCGCACGTCAGACATTCGCAGATGGGGATTTCGAATTTCTCAACAGCTATGATGCGATCTATCTGTCAGGAATTTCGTTAGCGATCTTACCGCATCCCATTCGTTTGGCTTTGCTCAATTGGCTGTCTGGAACGCCGATCAAACTGATCTACGACAGCAACTATCGCGTACGCCTTTGGGAGAGTGTTGAAAACGCGCGCTCGGTTACCACAGCAATGTGGGAGCGCGCCGATATTGTTTTACCATCAATCGACGATGAGATGGAGCTATTTGAGCAAAGCGCACAAGAAGTCGCGGCGCGCTTCGCCGTACATGAAGGGCAGGGAGCTTTGAAGCGTGGGGAAGAGGGGCCGATGTCGATTGGGAGTGACGTCACGCAAAGCTACGCAAGCGCTTCCAACGTGATTGATACGACCGCCGCAGGCGATAGCTTCAATGGCGGATATCTAAGCGCTGTGCTCACGGGAAAGTCGCAAGCTGAAGCACTGTTAAGCGGACACGACCTCGCCGCGCGTGTGGTTCAGCATCGCGGTGCGATTATTCCGAAATAAACGGCACAAGGTCTGCGCAATTAATCAAAGCCAGTATCGCCGTCTTTGGCGATGAAGTGCGCGCCGCTTGCGCAATGTCATCGGCGAGAGGGTCATTCAAGCGGTGTCCTGTCTGGGTTTCATAGATGCAGAACTCAAGCCAGGCATCAAGGGCCGTTGCAACCGATGGGGCCGGGCCTGCGCGAAGTGTTTGTGCAAACCGATAAGGCACTTTCTGCGACCCATCCATTGCGATTTGATCCAAACGATGTGCCAACTCGGGGTTCTCAAACCGTTCGACCAAAGCTTGTGAATAGGCTGGCACCAGAACACGTTCGTTTTTCGGCAAAGTCGAGCCCGCCTCAGACATGAGCTGAGCCGCAAGTTTGCGCAAATCTGGATCGGCAATCGCCTGATGTACAAATTTATGTCCACGTAACAGGCCTGTATAGGCGAGCGCGGAATGCGCCCCGTTGAGCATCCGTAACTTGCGCAATTCATGCGGGGCAACGTCGCTTACAAATTGAACATCCGGCCAATTGGGCCGTGGGCCTTTGAAATTGTCCTCGATCACCCATTCGCGAAACGCCTCTGTGGGCACGACCATTGGGTCACTATGCTTGGCGCGTAATTCATTCGTTGTTGCGGGGGTGATGCGATCTACCATAGCGTTGGGAAAGGACACGAGCGCCCAATTGATTGCGATCTGTGCGCTCTCGGCAAAGCGCTGCACAGCGGCTTTAAGGACACTTCCATTCTCAACGCGGTTGTCGCAACTCATCACCGTGAGCGGGGTGTGGCGCGTCGATAAATGATTCGCAAGAAAGCCGATCAACGTGTTTGGGCCTGTGCCGCTCAGGTCCGCTTGGATAGATGGATCACTCAGGTCCAAGAGACCGTCCGCGCCAAGGTGATAGCCCTTTTCGGTCACGCTTGCTGAAATGATATCTGCACCTGTCATCGCGGCAAATACAGCGCTAGGGTCTTCGGGCGCGACAAGGACTTCGCGCAGAATGTCGATGCGTTTCAGCCCGACACCTTGCACGGCCAAGCCATATGCGAACCCTTGCGCCTTCAATCCATCGCGGATTTCGTCGGAGCGAAGCGAGACACCAACAACATCCCAACCGCCCGCATCTGCGGTGTAATCCAAAAGATGGGCGCGCGCGAAATTGCCCAACCCGAAATGAACAATGCGTCCCATTTAACGATCCAATCCATAAACGGATCGTGCCAAATCCGTCGCCAAAAATTGTGCGATCTCCGAAGCGTCGCTTAACCCGAAGGCACCATTTTCGATTTGTGTTGCAAGATGTTGGGCGACGCCACGTCGCCACAAATCATGACGTGCGGGGATCGAAAGAAACGCACGCGTGTCGTCGTTGAAGCCTGCCAGGTTATAATACCCAGCAGTCTCCACAACCTGATCAAAGTAGCGCGCGATGCCCGCCGCGCTGTCGTGAAACCACCAAGGCGGACCAATGCGTAAGCACGGCCAATGCCCCGCCATAGGCGCGAGTTCGCGTGCGTATGTGGTCTCATCAAGGGTGAATAAAATGATCCGCAAGTTCGGCGTGTTGCCGACGCGGTTCAAAAGCGCCTCAAGCCCGCGCACCCAATCGGTGGCGACAGGGATATCCGCGCCTTTGTCGCGCCCAAACTCAGTCAGCACCTGCGCGTTGGTGTTGCGTTTGCTACCTGCGTGAATTTGCATGGTAAGCCCGTCTTCAATCGACATTTGCGCCATTTCGATCAGCATGTGCCCATAAAACCTAAGTGCGTCGTCCTCTTGTCCTTTGCCGGAGCGAAGCCTTTGATAGAGTGCCTCTGGATCACTCAACCATTCGGTGTGCACTGTTTCAATCGCGTGATCCGTCGCCGTTGCGCCCATCTCCGCAAAGTCCGCGCGCCGCTTGCGAAGCGCGGCGATATAACCCTCATAACTGCCCAGATCTGTCTGCGTTATCGCAGCAAGCGCATCTAGGTTTTGCACAAATGCAGGATCGCTCGGATCAAGCACGCCATCGGGGCGAAACGTGGGAATGATACGACCCTGCCATCCGCTAGCCCGAATACTCGCATGGTGTTGCAAGTCATCAGGCGCGGAATCTGTTGTTGCGAGAACCTCAATATTGAACTGATCGAACAAGGCGCGGGGACGGTGATCGTCACGCGCTATCTTATCTGAAATGTCGTCATAGATCTTATCAGCCGTCACTGGCGACAGCGCATCTTTGATGCTCAAGGTCTCATCTAACACGTAACTTATCCACGTGCGCGTGGGTGTGCCAAGGAACAGATGCCAATGTTGTGCGAATATCCGAAACACCTCGCGAGGATCGGCTGTTATGCCGGGGGTGCCAACACCAAGGCGCGCCAAGGGCACACCCTGCGAATAAAGCATGCGAAACACGTAGTGATCGGGAACAACCAGCAACTCGGCCGGATTTGCGAAAGGTACGTTCTGCGCGAACCAAGCGGGTTCACAATGCCCATGCGGCGACACAATCGGCAGGTCTTTGATGCTGTGATAAAGCCTGTCCTGCGCGGTTCGAAAGTTTGGTGTCATGGTGATCTCTCCGCGCGATTTCCTGTGCTTTGAGCAGTATTGCAGCTTGCAAACTGTCGTTTCAATGGCTCAAATCAAACCAGACAGGAGAACGTGGTGAATATTGCACTAATTGGCATTGGAATGGTGGCTGAAACCCACATCAACGCGATTCAAAGCTCTTCGCATAGGTTGCGGCTTTGCGGTGTGCTCGGGCGCGATGCTGCCAAAACGGCGCAGTTCGCTGCGATCCATCAAACCCTTGCTTTTCCCTCAATCGACGCAATCGCGCTGGATCTGAGTATTGACATGGTGATCATTGCAACGCCTCCTGATGCGCGCTTGGAAGCTGTGCAAAAACTGGCAAGCGCGGGCAAGCCGATCCTTTTGGAAAAGCCGATTGAGCGCACTTTGAATGCCGCGCGCGAAATTGTTGAAATTTGCGATAAGGCGACAGTTCCCCTCGGGGTCGTCTTTCAGCATCGCATGCGCGCCGCGTCGATTGTGTTGAAAGAAGCGCTTGCCTCAAACCGTTTGGGTACCATCGTGAGCGTCGAGATCCGCGTACCGTGGTGGCGGGATCAGGCCTATTACGATGAGCAAGGGCGTGGAACCTACGCACGCGATGGCGGCGGTGTGATGATCTCGCAAGCAATTCATACGCTTGATTTGGTGCACTGGTTGCTTGGGCCGATTATAACAGTGCAAGCAATGATGCGACGCACCGCGCTTCACCACCTAGAGGCCGAAGATTGGACCGGAGCATTGCTTGAGTTTGATTGCGGAGCTGTCGGAACCCTTATGGCGACAACGGCCGCGTTTCCGGGCGGCGCGGAAACGATTGCGCTTCAAGGCACGAAAGGTGCCGCCCTTTTAGGGGAGGGTATTTTAACGCTGACGGATCTTAACGGTGAAACGGAAGTCTTTGGCGCGTCAGCGACAACCGGTGGCGGCGCGGATCCAATGGGGTTCACCCATGCGTGGCACCAAAGCGTGATCGAGAATTTTGCAGACGCCATCGCGCAAGGTCGCCCCCCATTGATTCCAGCACGCGAAGCTTTGCTCACACACGCGGTGATTGACGCGATGGAGCGCGCCAGCAAAAACGGCCAGCGCACAGAGGTCAATTGATGAGCCTCACAAGCATCGCCCTCGGCCTCGATCATCGCCACATTTATGGCATGACCGAGAATATGGAGAAGGCAGGGGTGAAATGCCTCGGCTTTTGGACGGAAGGTAGCCCCGAAACGCTGGCTGGATTTCGCAAACGGTTTCCCGATTTGAAACGTTTCGCCAGTCTAGAGGAGGCGCTAGACTGCGGCGCTGATCTTGCTTTGATCTCTGCCATTCCAGTGGATCGCGCGGCCTTAACGCTACGCGCGATGGCTCATGGCATGGATGTGATGAGCGACAAACCCGGTTGTACAACGCTGGTGCAGTTAGAGCAAATCAAAGGCGCGGTTGCAAAAACGGGCCGGATTTGGTCCGTTAACTTTTCTGAACGTTTTGAAACCCCCGTGAGCACGCGCGCATCAGAGCTGGTTGTAGAGGGTGCTATCGGTAAGGTAGTACAAACAGTCGGGCTAGGGCCGCATCGCTTAAACCGCGCTACCCGGCCAGATTGGTTCTTTCGCGAAGATTGCTTTGGCGGGATATTGACCGATATCGCCTCGCATCAGATTGACCAATTCTTGCACTACACAGGTTCTACTGAAGCTGAGATCACCCGTGCGTTCACTGCTAACTACGCCAATCCAGCGAGCCAAGAGTTTCAGGATTTTGGTGAGATTAACATCAGCAGCGACAAAGGCACTGGCTACATTCGTGTCGATTGGTTCACACCCGATGCCTTGCCGATATGGGGTGATGGGCGGCTGACGATCCTTGGCACAGAGGGTTATCTGGAACTACGCAAATACGCTGATGTCGGTGGTTCTAAGGGCACAGATCATTTGATCCTCGTAAATGGAACGCGATGTGAAAAGATCGACGCTGCTGATGCGGGGCTGCCCTATTTCACACTGCTTGCGCATGATATCGAACACCGATCTGAAACCGCTATGACGCAGGCGCATTGCTTTAAGGTGATGGAACTCGCACTGCACGCACAGGCGTTGGCGGACGCGCAATGATCACAGTTGCAATTCTGGGCGCGGGCATCGGGCGCGAACATCTTGCAGCCTACCGTGAGCTGAGTGGTGCCTTTCATGTGACGCGGGTGATTGATCAAGACCTTGCCCGAATTGTGGAGATACGCGAAGGCGATGATTTCGTGGCCAGCGCCGCCATTGAAGATGCTCTCTTTGATCCAGACATTGATGTGATCGATGTGTGCTTGCCACCACACCTTCATGTGTCGATCACGCTCAAGGCGCTTGAAGCCGGAAAGCATGTGATTTGCGAGAAACCTTTGGCCACCTCAATGGCCGATGCAGATGCGATCAAAGATGCGGCCGAGGCCGGTGGCAAACAAGTATTCCCTGTCTTTCAATATCGGTGGGGACCGTCCTTGGCGCAATTGCGTCACATGATTGCGGCGGATCTCACGGGGCAGGTGCAAACGGCAACTGTGGAGACCCATTGGTCGCGCGGGTCAGAGTATTACGCCACAGCGTGGCGCGGTACATGGGCGGGCGAACGTGGTGGGGCGGTGCTGGGACATGCGATCCACAATCATGATCTTTTGACACATATCGTGGGTGAGATTGCCGCGCTCAGCGCGATGACGACGACGCGTGTCAATGACATCGAAACAGAAGATTGTGCTGCGATCAGTTTTGAAATGCGCTCAGGGGCGCTGTGCACAAGCAACATAACTTTAGGGGCTGCGCGGGATGAAACGCGGCTGCGCTTTGTTTTTGAACATCTCACAGCGACCTCGGGCACTGAACCCTACGCGCCGGGCGGACAAGCGTGGACCTTCACTGCACGCGATCCAAATCAACAGGTGACAATTGACGCAGTGCTGGCCCAAACACCGGAAGAGGCCGTTGGTTTTGTTGGATTTTTCACTGAAATTGAAAAATCTCTGAACGGCAAGTCTAACGCTGCGGTCCCATTGAAGGATGGTCTCGCCTCTGTTGAACTTGTCACAGCAATCTATCACGCGGCGCGCACAGGAATGCGCGTTGCGTTGCCCCTTCTGTCAGATCACCCCCTTCGAAAAGGATGGTTACCATGAAACAATGTTGGCGTTGGTTTGGTCCCGATGATCCCATCACATTGCCTGAGCTACATCAGGTTGGTGTCGAAGGTGTTGTTACCGCTTTGCATGATCTTCCCCCTGGAACAGAATGGACTCGCGAGGCCATATCTGCGCGCCAAAACCTGCTGCGTGTGCAGAATTTTAACTGGGATGTGGTGGAAAGCCTGCCCGTCTCAGAGGCGATCAAGACACAGACGGCTGACATGAAAGATCACCTCGCCGCGTATAAGTTAAGTTTGCGCGCTTTGGCAGCAAATGGCATTCATACGATTTGCTACAACTTCATGCCGATCTTGGATTGGACCCGCACGACCCTGCGTGCACCGCAGCCGCACGGGGGGGCTGCGATGCATTTCAATTTGATCGATTTCGCGGTCTTCGATCTTCATATTCTGAAACGCACCGGGGCGGAGGACGACTACTCAAACGATTGTGTGGCGCAGGCGAAGATTCGCTTCAATGGAATGAGTGAAGCGCAGAAAACGACGCTTCAAAATAACATTACCGCCGGCCTGCCCGGGGCAAACGATGCGTGGAGCGTGGCGGATGTACGTGCCTTGCTTGCTATGTACACGGGCATCAGCCCAGAAAAATTGCGGGCAAATCTGATTGATTTCCTTGGCGAAGTCGCGCCAGTTGCTCAAGAGTTGGGGTTGCGCCTGTGCTGTCATCCTGATGATCCACCGTTTTCGCTTTTGGGGCTGCCGAGGGTGATGTCGACCTCGGATGATTATGCAGCGGTCTTGGAAGCGGTGGATGTGCCTGCCAATGGGGCCACGCTTTGCACTGGATCGCTTGGGGTCGCGGCAAATTTTGATGGTGCTGCTTTTGTGCGCCACCATGGCCCGCGCATCCATTTTGCGCATTTGCGCAATACGATGCGGATCAAGGGTTCGGATCAGTCCAAGCCTGACTTCTTCGAGGCGGCACATCTTGAGGGCGATACGGATATGGTTGCGACAGTGCGCGCCTTGATGGAGGAGCAATCACGCCGCCGCGCAGCAGGGCGCGAAGATTGGCAAATTCCAATGCGCCCCGATCACGGGCAAGAACTGCTGGGGGACCTGGGCGGGCATAGTACGCCAGGTTATCCGCTGATCGGGCGAATGCGCGGGCTTGCGGAACTGCGCGGTATTATAGCTGCGTGTAGATAGGCCTTAAGTTATAGAGGCATGTGCCGCGCGTAACTTATCCCAATCGAACGTGACGCCTATGCCTGCCTCTTCAGGTGCGATGGCAAACGCGTTTTTTACCACCAGGGGACGTGTGGTGTATTCGTCTATCGGAAAGCTGTGAACCTCGATCAAACCCGCGTTGGGCTGTGCGGAGACAAGACTTACGTGCAGCTCTTGCATACCATGGCTACAGGCGGGCAAGCCATGTTTGCGGCTGAGCTCGGCCACTTGAAGCCAACCTGTGATACCACCGCAATTGGACGCGTCGGGCTGGATATAGGACAGCTGCGCATCCTCGCAGGCATATTCGAATTCATGCAAGGTATGGAGATTTTCGCCCATCGCCAAAGGCATGCCCGTGGCGCTTGCGATCTCGCCGTACCCTTTATAATTATCAGGGATCGTTGGTTCTTCGAACCAGAGCAGATCAAACGGTTCGAATGCGCGCGCGGCCTCAATCGCTTGCGGGACACTCATTGAGTAATTGGCATCAACCATGAATGCGATGTCGGGTCCAATCACGTCGTGGATTGCTTTCACACGCGCAACATCGTCGGCCAAATCGGGTTGCCCGATTTTGATTTTCACGCCGTCAAACCCGCGCGCGAGATAGCCCTCGGTCTGTTTTATCAACTTTGACAGCGAGAAATTCAAATCGATGCCACCACAATAGGCGCGACACGAGTTCGATGTGCCTCCGGCCATTTGCCAAAGCGGCGCACCCGTCCGTTTTCCACGTAAATCCCAAAGCGCGATGTCCACTGCTGAGATTGCAAAGGAGGCAATGCCGCCACGCGCCACATAATGCACATGCCATTGCATCGCCTCATAAAGCGCTTCCACATCAGTTCCGTCACGACCTACCAAAAAGGGCGCAAGATCATGTTCGATCATTGCAAGAATAGCACGGCCACCTTTGCCGCCAGTGTAGGTATAGCCGGTTCCTGTTGAGCCATCAGACAGGCCAATGGTCGCTGTCACCAATTCGAAATGCGTATGATCGCCATGTTTGGCATCGGTTAGGACTTCGGCCAATGGGACATTGAAAATCTGGGCATCGACGCGTGTTATGATCGTGTTGATCAGTGTGTCTTTGGGCTGTGTCATAAGTCTATCCTAGCGTGCGCGCGTGTGAATCCTAAGGTGAAATCTCTGCTATCTCAAGACGACTAATAGGAGATTATTTTTTGCCTCTTGACGTAGAGCACATAAATCTGACAAAAATACTCAGTAATTAATCGAATCTCACTCAGGGCATTGCCTGACGTTGATTTATCTGGAGAAACCGAATGAAAAACCTAAGTATCACGAGCCTTGCTTTGTCCGTTGCCATGGGCGGCACACTCTACGCTGAGGGGGAATTGAACCTCTATTCCTCACGCCACTATGACACGGATGAACGCTTGTATTCTGACTTTGAGGATATGACTGGCATCACGATCAACCGGATCGAAGGCAAGGGTGATGAGCTGATCACACGCCTTAAGGTTGAGGGTAAAAATTCACCAGCAGATATACTTTTGACAGTTGATACGTCTCGCCTTGAGCGCGCGAAAAATGAGGGTGTATTGCAGGCCATAGACAGCGATGTGCTCGAAGCACGTGTACCGAGCAGCTTGCAAGATTTTGACAATCAGTGGTTTGGCTTTTCCCAGCGCGCGCGGATCATTTTCTACGATAAAAACGATGTCGCGAACCCACCGCTTGACTATCTGAGCTTGGCTGATCCGGCTTACAAAGGGTTGGTGTGCCATCGCTCTTCCTCGAACGTGTATTCCCAGACTTTGCTGTCCTCGATTATCGAAAACCACGGCGAAGAGAAAGCCACCGAGTGGGCTAAAGGCGTGGTTGTGAACTTTGCACGTGATCCACAAGGCGGCGACACCGACCAGATCCGTGGTTTGGTCTCCGGGGAGTGTGAGATTTCAATCTCCAACACCTACTATTTTGCACGCGCGCTGCGTAAAGACGTAAAAGGATTATCCAGCGATGAAATCGCGAACATCGGCTGGGTCTTTCCTGCTCAGAATGCGGAGGGCGCACATATGAACCTCTCTGGTGGTGCTGTTGCCGCACATGCGCCGAATCGCGAAAACGCGATCAAATTCCTTGAATATCTCTCTAGCACATCTGCGCAGCAGTATTTCAGCAGTGGCAACGACGAATACCCTGCGGTTCCGGGTGTGGGTCTTAGCGCGTCGGTAGCGCAGCTTGGCTTGTTCCGCCCCGACGCAGTGGATCTGAGCGCGGTCGCCAAGAATGTTCCAATGGTGCAACAGATCTTCAACAAGGTTGGCTGGAACTAAACTGTTCCCAACCTTTTAAAGTATTAAGATCAAGCCGGAAGGGGGTTCTTCTTTCGGCTTTTTTTATGGGCAAGTGTTCTGGTTCTGCTGATCTGCATGCAAAGCAAAATCACGGGGACCAAACCGATGGCTGCAATGATCAAGCTAGGCACCGCTGCCCCCTCAAGTCGCTCGTCAGAGGCAAGGCGAAATGCTTGCACCGCGAGTGTGTCGTAGTTGAATGGGCGCAGGATCAGGGTAGCGGGTAGTTCTTTGACCGTATCCACGAAAACAATCAGCAAAGCGGTAAGAATGCTTGGGCGCAAAACGGGCAAGTGAATATCCCGCACAGTGCCCCAAGCGGTGCGCCCTAGCATGCGAGAGGCAGCATCGACATTGGGCGTGATGCTCGACAGACCGCTGTCATAGGCGCCAATCGCAGCTGCTAAAAAGCGGATCATATAGGCCGCGATCAACAGCCAGATAGAACCAGAGATCAACAAACCCGTTGAAATGCCGAACAGCGCGTCCATCCTTGTGTCGAGCCAATTGTCAAAGCTCGCGAACGGTACCAAAAGCCCGACGGCGATCACGCCCCCCGGCAGTGCGTAGCCAAGGCGCCCGATAAAGAGTGAGGCCAGCGAAAGCTTGTTTGAGGCCACGCGATTGAACGTGCCTATGAGGATCGCCGCGGCCACTGTGACAAGCGCGGCAATGCTCGCCAAAGTAAGGGAATTTTGGATGAAATGTAGATAGCGGCTGGAGAAGATATTTTGCTCTGATCGTAACCCCATCGCAATCAACGTGATTGTTGGCACAATCAACCCGAAGACCACAGGCAAGGCGCATATTATCTGTGCCGCAAGTGCGCGTTTGGTACTAAGCTGGAATCGCGTAAAGGTTTCTTGCCGCCCTTTAATGCTATATCGGGCCGAGCCGCGATTGATGTATTCGAGCAATGCTACAAGCAGTGCGAAGGCCAGCAGTCCAAGGGCAAGCTGCGCGGCTGCACCGCGATCTGCCATGCCAAACCAGCTGGTGTAAATGCCCGTCGCATAAGTCTGAACGCTGAAATGGGCGACCGTTCCGAAATCGGCGATGGTCTCCATGATGACCAGAAGACTGCCTCCCGCGATTGCAGGCCGTGCGATCGGGAGTGACACACGTAGAAATGCGTTTGTCGGCGAGGATCCAAGCGAACGCGCCGCATAAAACGGGGTTGCTGCTTGCATCCGAAAAGAGGCGCGCGCCAGTAAATAGACGTAAGGGTAAAGCACGAGCGTCAACATCAATGCGGCACCCCCTAGCGAGCGGATTTCAGGGAACCAATAATCGCGCGGCCCCCAATCCATCACATGGCGCAATGTCGATTGCACTATGCCCGGATGATCCAGAATATCCGTGTAGGCGTAGGCCAACACATATGCGGGAAAGGCGAGGGGGATGACCAGTGCAATCTCGAAAAGGCGCCGGCCTTTGAACTCTGCGGTGGCGACCAGCCAAGCGGTTAACGTGCCAATGGCGATACTCCCCGCCGCGACGGAAACCACCAATACCAAAGTCGTCCAAGTGTAGCGCCAAAGTACCGTTTCCGCGAGCTGGGCCAGCGTTTCATGCGTGCCCAAAGCCGCAGCCGCAATGACACCTACTATCGGCAACAAACAAATTGCGATCACGAGCAGGGAAATCCCCGAGATGATGTACTTGTTCATGCGTTTGCGCCAACCATTCAATGCGTTTGGCGCGTTTCTACCTCGTGCCCGCGCAGAAAAAAAGTCTGATTATTTAGGTCGGGTTTGCTCTAGCCTGGTTAATAGGGCAGCCCGACATAGTTTTCCACCATCGCCTTTTGCGCCGCTTCATTCGTTTGCAAGAATTGGACCTCTGTGATCTGCATTTCCATATCAAACTCCGTTTGATATGGAAAACTATGTATTAGGGAGGAAAACCACCAGAAAAACCGCTCCGTCCTCCAAAGGTGCGATGGTTTTGGCGGCGGCAGGGGGCTTGATGGGCACAAAGCAACGACCCATTGGTCGCGTGCGGATGATGCGAATGAATATTAACACGTTGATTGAGATCTTGATAAGATCTGCGTCTTGGATGGTCAGATATTCACCTCCGCAGGGATCACGACAGGCATTGATCTGGCTCTGTCGATCATTGCGCGCGATTGAGGGCAGGCTTCAGCGCTAGAGGCCGCGCGTGAGTTGGTGGTGCAATTGCGTAGAACCGGCGGACAAAGCCAGTATTCCATTCATCTTGCGGGACAATTTAGCGGTAGTGACCGCCTTTCGCGCTTGATCGAACAAGTCGTGACGCAACCCCATTTGAACTTGACCTTGGACGAACTCGCCTCAACTGCTGGCATGAACGCACGCACCTTGTCGCGTCATTTCAAGCAAACACTGCAAGAAACGCCTGCACAATTCGTCGAACGCGTGCGCGTTGATCATGCGCGCGGGCTTTGGGCGGATCGAATGGTGCCCAAACAGGTCGCGATTTATAGCGGGTTTGGCGACCTTCAACGCATGCGCCGCGCGTTTCAGCGTCGCTTTGGTATAGGCGTGAGCGAATACATCAGTGTGTTTGGCTGATGCGTACGCATCGTTGGCTTCTTAGGTGTTCAAAATAGGCCTTTAGCGCGTGTTTTTTTGGGTTACCTTCAAGAGCAATCACCTCTAGAGAAAGTGCAAGATTTTGAACACTCCTGGAGCACACATTATGCAAGAATGGTGGCGCAGCGCTGTTATTTATCAGGTCTATCCGCGGTCTTATCAAGATAGCACTGGCAACGGTGTTGGCGATCTTGCAGGGATCACGCAGCGCTTGGATCATATTGCGGATTTGGGTGTTGATTGCATCTGGCTGTCGCCGATTTTCGCCTCTCCGCAAAAGGATATGGGCTATGATGTGTCGGACTACATCGCCGTGGATCCGCTGTTCGGGGATCTCGCTGATTTTGATGCGTTGATCGAGGGCGCTCATGCGCGCGGGCTAAAAGTTATAGTCGATCAAGTTCTGTCGCATACCTCTGATCAACACGAGTGGTTCAAGCAGTCGCGCACGAGCCGCGATAATGACAAATCCGATTGGTATGTTTGGGCTGATCCGCAACCCGATGGATCGCCCCCCACGAATTGGCACAGCCATTTTGGCGGCCCCGCGTGGGAATTTGATCCGCAGCGCGGTCAATATTATTTGCACAACTTTCTGGCTTCGCAACCTGATTTGAATTTTCACAATCCTGATGTGATTGATGCGATCTTAGAGACCTGCAAGTTCTGGCTGGATCGCGGACTTGATGGCTTCAGGCTTGATACGGTGAACTACTATTTTCACGACCAAAAGCTGCACTCGAACCCGCCGGCGCAGGCCGCGCCACAGGTCATGGCGACAGATCTCTATGGCATGCAAAACAATATCTACAACAAAACGCGCCCGGAAAACATCAAGTTTCTGGAACGCTTGCGCGCACTGACTGATCAATATGATGACATCATGATGGTGGGTGAAGTCGGTGAAATGGGTCATCGCTCCATTGAGATTATGGGTGAATACACGCAAGGCCGCGCGCGCTTGCATATGGCCTATAGCTTTGCGATGTTGGGCCCCGATTTCAACGCGGAGCATTTTCGCAAATGCATCGAGGGCTTTAAATCCGGCGCACCCGACGGCCATCCCTATTGGTCCTTCAGCAATCATGATGTGCCGCGTCAGGTCAGCCGTTGGGCTGAGCACGCGATCTCTGAGGACAGCATCGCGCGGCTCGCCTGCGCAATGTTGATGTCGTTTGAAGGCACGATCGGTATCTATCAGGGCGAAGAGTTGGGTCAGACCGAAACAGAACTGGTCTTTGAAGAGCTCACCGATCCCCCCGCGATCCGCTATTGGCCTGCCGTGAAGGGCCGTGATGGCTGCCGCACGCCGATGGTCTGGGAAAAAGACGCGCCAAACGCAGGGTTTTCCAGCGCCACACCTTGGTTGCCTGTGAAAGCTCCACAAGCGGAGAACGCGGTGGATCAGCAAAGCGACGCGGGGATTCTTAGCTACTACAAAGAAATGATTGCTTACCGTAAACACAGCCCATCATTGGCGCGTGGCACAACAACATTCATCTCTCTACCGGAGCCTTTGTTGGCCCTGACACGTACAGATGCAGAGCAACGTTTGACCTGCATTTTCAACCTATCGGCAAAGCCGCAAACAGTGCCGTTGAAATGCACGGTCGAGATTGTGAAGGGCAATGTCGCCAGCGTTTCAGGTGAGACTTTGACCTTGAATGGCAACGGATATGCCTATCTGAGCCACGGGGACATTGTACCGCTCTAGCCAGTTTAGGTGATCACATCTGGCTTCTCGCGGCCCGTAATTTCAATGAGTTGCGAGAGGGCAAGCGCCGCGTCGCGGACGTGAACCAGTGCATCTGTAGGGTCTTGATGCAAGCGTGTTGGATCCGTTTCCAACTGCTCAAGATAAAGCCTTATAGTCGCCCCCTGCGTGCCTGTGCCAGACAGTCGGAACAATGCACGTGCACCGCCTTTGAAGGCGATCCGAATGCCTTGGCCCGCGGATTGTGATCCATCGACAGGGTCGAGATAAGCAAACTCATCCGCTCTTTCGACCGTGAGCTCGCCGATGGTTTGCCCATGAAGTTCTGCGAGCTTGTCGCGCAGGCCTGTGATTATCTTGTCAGCCTTCGCGCTGTCCACATCCTCATAGTCAAAGCGGGAATAGTAGTAGCGCCCATGCTCCGCCCAGAGGTCTGACATCAAGTCAGATACGGATTTCTCCGTTTCAGCCAAAATGTTCAGCCACAACAGAACCGCCCAAAGCCCGTCCTTTTCGCGCACGTGGTCTGACCCTGTGCCCGCGCTTTCTTCACCACACAGCGTGACCTTGCCTGCGTCCAGAAGATTGCCGAAGAACTTCCACCCTGTCGGAGTTTCAAAGCAAGGAATACCAAGGCTTTCCGCCACACGATCCGCCGCTCGTGAGGTCGGCATTGAGCGCGCTACGCCTGTCAATCCGTCCTTATACGCAGGAGCAAGATGCGCCTTAGCGGTCAACAGCGCGAGACTATCAGAGGGCGTCACATAACTTGCGCGCCCCACAATCATGTTGCGATCACCGTCCCCGTCA
>Ga0206127_1002411_pt1 | contig 18617 bp, 17 predicted proteins | sample Helgoland_Spring_6_FD_148646 | JGI IMG/M metagenome (GOLD analysis project Ga0206127, IMG submission 148646) | Pelagic subsurface seawater microbial communities from Kabeltonne, Helgoland, North Sea - Helgoland_Spring_Bloom_20160419_1 | ecosystem: Environmental > Aquatic > Marine > Epipelagic ...
ATTTTTTGCCATCCAATCCTCATGCTTCTGATATCTCTGATAGTTCTTTTTAAACTTACCAAGATACTCGTCTACAGTTAAGTTAACTCCAGGAACTTTAAATGTATCTGGATTTTGTATTGCTTTCTTTGCATCTCCAGGTCCAAGAAAATGTACTAAAGCAGTAGCCTCTTCTATAGATATATTAGTATTGTTATCTCTTATAAATTTTTGTGCATAAGCAGGTCCGTAGGTAAAGTTCTTTAGCTTGCCATCTAATGCAGTATCCATTATTTTTTCTTGCAACTCACGATCATTCATGAATTGACGCTTAGATACACCCTTCATTTCAGGAGTATCTTTAATATATGTGTATATAAACTGGTATCTACCTAGTGCATTACCATTTTTTAAATACTTTCCACCAGCTGACTCAACCATACTAATAGCATGCTTGTAAGCTTTCTTATTAAACTTTGGCTTTGTGTTTGACATAATTGCAAATATAAGTAAAAAACACTAGCATGTCAATATTCTATATCACACACTATTAGTGTTGAGTATAGAATATCGATATGTTATGCAAGACCATATTGTTACCATCTGGATTGTCAAATGTAAATTTAACAAATCCCCATGCACTACGCAGTCTTTCTCTTTTGTTTCTTTCACGAGGCAAAGTTATTTTCCAGTTTCTAAATTTCTTAAAAACATTCTTTCTAAGTCTTAAGCTAACGCTACCAGAATCTTGGTAGTCATTACTTACTTGAACTTTAGTCAAACCAGTTATTGGTAAGTCTTTACCTGTAGAGTCTGTAGTCTCCATCTTATAAGATGCACTGTTAAGTATTATCTCATTCCCTGCCGGTGCTATATGTAACGTCAATGTACTTGGGTGTGACGTTCCGTAAAAATTATTAGGAACTCCAACTCCATGCTCCCATATACTTTTATTACTTGTCCCAGAGCTCATTAATGTGTCACCCTTATTTATGTACCATGCAGGAGTATAGTCATAGTAAGATGTAAACTCACCTATCTTTTCGTTAAAAGCTATAGTAAAGTTTCTTCTTTGATCTACAGCTGAAAAATCAAGCTGCTTAAATGTAAAGTATACATCAGCAGATGCTGGGTTGTAACCCAAGGATATACCATTTCCTAAAACAGGATTATCTAAAACAAGTCTGTCGTACACTAAGTCATTTACAAAAGTGTGGTGGAATCCTTTAAGGTCAGAGAACCTAGATATTGATTGACCATCAAAAGCCATTATACCTTTGTTAATTATATCTACAAAGTAGAATGTATTTTCAGTTGATATAGCACCAAACTTATTTAAACATCCAATAGTGGTAGTTAAATATTTGTAGTCGTGCAATATACCTCCAGTACCTAACTCAAGTCCAACACCATCACCAGCTGCTACTTGAACCCTAGGGTTAACAGCTAAGTGTGCAACAGCGGTATCTTGTAGGCAGAATATCTCATCCTTTAATGTCATCACTGAATTAATAGGACCGTATTGTCCATCAAGATCCATAGTTTCGTTTTCTAATATATCAGTCCAGCTATCTATAAACTCTCCTGGAGTTTTAACTTTACTAGATATTATTCTTGTATCAAACTCCTGAACCTTTTTAAACTTAAATCCAACGTCAGAAGTTTTTGTTAGTATTGGTTGTTGAGAATAAACTTCATTGTAATTAGTATATTCACTATGCTTTGGCTCTTGCCTAGCATTCCAAGAAATATTAGAAAGGTCGTTTCTGTTTTTAAGATCTACAGTAGTCTCAACTCTAAACTCAACTATTTCAGTCATCCTGTTATATGTTTGCTGAGTCTCTAAGAAATCATCTTTTGCAATTTTAGTAAATGTAAATGTATTTACATAAGTATCTCCTGGAGAGGTAACAACAACAGGCTCGTTAATTTCCGTGTAAGATCCTATTTCTATATACTCTGAGTTTCTTTTGTCTTCGTAAGAAGTACCTCCATATATAGAGCCTACGTATTTTATGTAATCAGGTTTTGCAAATTCAGTTAAAAGAACTCCGTCACCTAGAACTGTAGGATCAATATTTGCTGCTTCATATAAGTCTTCAATAGCTGGTCTGCTATCAAGAGGGAAGCTTTTATTAGAGTCACCTAAGGCAAAAGTAATACATTTAGATCCGTTAGAATTTACACCCAGCACTTGAACATCTGCATCACTATTAGCTGATGCATCAAACCTGTCTTGAATCATTGTCTTAAGACTGTTAGAATATCTAAGCCTAGGGTCGTTGTTGTAGTTTTTAAATCCTGAACCTTCATCTGTAATTTCAGGGTTTCCGTAAACATTATAAGTGTTTATTTCATCTAAGCTAGTTGCAGGATATAAATCCCCATTAAATTGTCTAAAGGTTTGTTGTGTAGAAATGTTATCAGAATCATTTGTAGGCCCAAAGAATGAATAATCATTAAGAAAACTATGATTACCTATCTGATTAGTTGCACCTGCTCCAAAGCCACCGACCAATCCTCCTACATATTGTGCAGAGTGATCTAATCTTTCTGCTGTAGGTGGAGTTTCTGATGACCAATTGTATTTTCCCGTTTCTTTAATAAGTCCTAATACTCTTAATTGGTAGCTAGAATCAATTGATATTCCATCTTTAAATAAAACTTCAGGAGAGAAAAATTGCATCAACTGATTAAATTGCATAGTGTTAGCTATGTATTCTCCCGGATCAAATGACTTGTAAGTTTCTCTTTGCTTGTGAAAGTTAGTTGAAGAATGAGTAGCCCAATATTCTGGAGTGTATAGGTTTACTACATCTTCATATTGACCTGTAAGTTTGTTGTATTGTGAACTAGTTTCTCCTTGATCTGTATCTGCCCCTTGAGCAGGCCAGTTTAACAAGTGATAGTTTTCGTTTGCTAAAACAGGAATTTCTGGTAAAAATTTTCTTATCTGAGAAGGTATTTTTGTAGAGCTAGGTGATATGGCAGCGTCTCGTCTATCTTCAAAAGTAAGCTTCAGATCTCCACTAACATCACTAGCTACCATTGGATTTATTATTCCTTGTGCAAATATAGTTTGATCATTTAATCCTCTGTCTGCTCTAAGTAATTTGTACCCAATTGGCTTGTCATCTTCACTTTCAAAATTAGAAGAGTCATTTAGCCAAACATAAAAGTCAGCATTCATAGTTAACTTTAAGCTAGAAAACAAACCATTTAAGTTTCCTTCAGGTGCTTGCAAATCCATAATCCATTTTGGATTAGATGCTTGTCCACGCCTGTTGTAAAACTTAACTCCTATTCTGTATATTTCTCTATCTTTTAATAACGTAAGATCTTGAGAACTATAGTTTGCAATGTCATAACTAGTCTGCACAACCTCTATGTCAAGGTATTTACCTGTAGCTCCAAGAGTTACTCCGTCTGACTTGTATTTATATATGCTATAATCTTTATTGATAGCGTCATGATTGTCAGGTAAGTCTATATTGTCAGATACTATAAGAGTAGATTCTCCTTGCACAGTACTGTCATCACCAAGATATGCATTGTTTAGTACTCTAGATACAGATCTGTTAAGTGCTCCTTGAAAAAAATCAGGCTCAATTGTTAAGCCAAATTGATTAGGTTCTATATATGGTTCTGTTACTTCACCTATGTTTACGTGTCTAACAGGAACTTGTAATCTACCAGTACCCAACTCTACTGGAGCAAAAGATACTAGGTCAGATTGTGAGTCACAAAAATTATATAGATTTGTAGCCATCTGCATTAACGTTTGACCGTCAGTAACAGGCATGCTATACTCTACGTCATTTAAGTAAAAAACAAAATTACCAGATCCAGATACAGACCCAGTCATAGGAAATAAAATATTGTAAGAAGCTACAGAACCTACATCTACAGTACTAAAAGAAAATGCTCTTGTATCAATATCAACGTCAAAAGATTGTTCTTTTATGTTAATAGGAAACAGTCTGCTGTCTTTAGTAGCTATATGTTCAGGAACTATAGGGCTAGATCCTAGAAACAAAAAGTTTTCTAAAGATATAGACTCCTTTGCTTCTCCCGTGTCAACAAAGCTAAATACATCAAAGTCATCTATCTCTCTTTCAGCAACAACGCTAACCTCTGGGGTTTGGTTGTATGAGGTGTATTTTATAGAGTATATTTTTATGTGAGTAAACTTAGGGTCAATGCCTTCTACTTTTATGTTTACTGCTCTACCCAATCCTTCGTTTATATCTCCACCTCCGTTACCATCTCCTTTATCTATAGGAACTAATTCTGACAGAGGAGAAGGAACTGTTTGTGCTCCATTAAGTATGTACAAGCTGTACGAGTACTGTATTTTACCTGACGTGTGTGATCCACCACCAACAACACTAACAACTTCTGGTTGGTCTAAAGTAAATGTACTAACAACGTCAAGAAGACTAGGAGATACATCTATAAGGTTTCTAGTGTCCCCATTTTCTTTGCTTTGTCTTATGTTTAAATATCTAACTTGGTGAACTCCATCTGCAAAATATATTTTTTGTATAATAGAATTTTCGTAGTTGTAAAGTATTTGGCATAGGTTGTTTTTTGACAAAGACAAATCTGCCATATATAGCAAAGTTATATCATAGTCGTCATCATTTAAACCTGTAAGTTCCCATATACAATCAAACCCTGCGTCATCAGTAGTAATTATTACGGCTGAGTCACGAAGCTCTTTTACTCCTATAATAATCTGATCACCAGAAGTTTTTGCTGTAGATGAGTCTGACATAAACTGAGATTCAATTTCACATCTTGGATGTGAAGCCTCAGTTGCAGTGTATGATACAGTTTTTTGTTGAGACCCAACAGTGTACTCTATTCTTGTTTCTGCAAAGTTTAAAACAGGGAGAGGTATAGAAAAGACTATTTCATTTCCTTTCTCGTTAGTTATGGCCATTTTAGATTTATCATCTTCAGCTGTAACTCTTATGTTTTCTGCATCAAAATATTTATCAGACTGTAAGTCACGAGAAGAATCCTTGCTCATGCCTAAGTAATTAAACTCGTGTTTCTTTATCATCTTATGCTTGTATTTTCAACTGTTCTTGTGATCCTAAAAATTCAAATCTACTTGCGTGCTCTGAAGTTCTTGGTATTAGTTGTGTAATTTGATTTACTAATGCTTCCATCTCATCTATGCTAGGCATCTTAAGATTAGAGTCTGCTTGACCTACATTAAACATATAGTCTACTTCTGCTTTGTTTAGCTTTTGATTAGATATAATATCCATGTCGTTTAACATGTCAAAGTATCTGTACTTTATATAGCTTTCTACACACCTTAATAATGCTTCGTTGTTTAGTATTAATGGGTAGCACTCTTCATCAGTAGCTACTGCTTTGTATATAACTTCTATAGTTCCTTTCTCAAAGTTGACATTTACGTACTTACTGTTTAAAGAATAAGTTTCGTCAGACCTAGACGGAAGGTTATTGCTTTGATGATAGAATTCTTGTGCTATATCTTCGCTAGCTGTAAGTGGCACAGGAATACTTCCTGGCTCAGTTCTAACAACACTCTCAACCTTAATCATATCTATAGGCTTCATTGCTCTGTAGTTAACTACATTAAGAGCTTCTCTTCTAGTACTAAACAAAGAAGGGGCCTCAAGTATTCTTAAGATCTGTATTGCGTTATCTACTATAAATTCATAGCTTAGATCCTTCATTAAAGGATTCCTGTATAGCCTATCAGCTACCATCTTTATACTTACTAAATCACTTGTACTTGCCATTGGTTTTTATTTTATCTTAAGAATGCATCTATTCGTCCAGCAAATATAGACTTAGAAAGCATACGCTTCATACCTCTATTAACCTTCATCTTGTAGATACTTTTGTTTTTATAGTTAGCCTTAGATGTTCTGTAGAATATTCTAAATGTATGACCATTAGTATGTTCGTTAGTATATCTAATTCTTGTTCCTTTTTCTTTTGCCTTTTCACTCTCAGCCCACAACTCTCTTGTAGCTTTCCAGTTAACTGGCAGATTGTTTATGATGTTTCCATCATCGTCAATCTTTACTTCTGTTTTAATTTTTCTTAGCTCTATCTTTCCTACTCTGTTAGGCATTATATACTCAACTCCTTTAGTTGATATTCTTTCTCTAACATGCTCGTTAAACTCTCTTAAGACTTCTCCAAATTTAATTCCAGAGATGTGGTCATTGCCAGTCTTCTTAATAAAGTATTTATAATAGTCTAAACTACCAAAGTCACATTTGACTCTGTGTAGTCTTTTATCTTCTTCTTGCTTGTTGTACTCCTTGTTGTCCTCTGTCATCTGTTGCATTGTTTTGTTCGTCAGTTGGAATCTGTAGTGTTCTAGATAAATCTTGAACTACCATGTTAATAATGGTGTCAACCATTGCTACCTCTATAGGGTACTCTAAATCCCATACATCAGCATTAGGATTAGTTACTTGCATTCATAATCCATAGCTAGCTCAGGAGCTTCAAACACATCTGTAACTTTTACTTGCTGTAAGAACTTATGTTTGTTGTCTGCAGAAATCAAAACAAGTTTGCCATCATAATCTACAGCTGCGTAAGTAAGCATTGCTGTAAACTTGTTAGCAAACAAGAATGGTATTCTTTCTGTAGAAACAACATTAATTGCTATTACGCTGTTGTCTTCTTTTCTTACCAGTATAGGTCCTTCTTTACCTTTAATCTTTATAGACCCAGGTAATGCATCGTGCGTTTGTAATATTTTTCCAGCACAGCTATATCCATTAACGCTATCTACTAGCTTTAGTGTCATGCATAACTCTTGCTTAACTTCTCTTGGTAAGTGCCAAGGTTTTGCAGAGTATTGCTGCTTTAAAAGTAAAGCCCTTTTTGTATCCAACAAAGACGACACCATTTCTTCTGAAAGATTGGTATCGTCTGATTGAATTTTTAGCTTTTCAAATACTGTGAAAATCAGTTCATTCTTTGTCATAGTTAGTATAATTTTCCTCCGAACCAAAAGGATCCGTCAGAGTTTACATATATCGAAGTAACATTGGATCTTCCCATGCTATCTATCATATTGATTGCAAAACCATTTGCCCATTGAGCTTTCATTGGTCTTGTAGCATAATTAAATGCTTTGCTATTAAAGTCAGCACATGCTCCAATGTTGTATGCAGCCATCTTGCCTTCTCTATAAGTTTGTTGTCTGTGCGTATGTACGTATGCACATGATGTTCTTAATTTGTCTAGGTGAGCTTTACCATTGTGTATACTAAAGTATATACCGTGGAATATTTCAAAGTCATTACCTAGTGTAAAGAAATCTTGAGACCATTTATTTTTTACGTGGTATCCTCTTTCTTCTAAAAGCATAGCTTCCATTGGAGACATTAATGGGGTCTTTGCATTGTCCATACTTCCCATCCATCTGTTATGTCTATCCTCGTGGTTACCATACATGTAAGTTTTCCATGCACCTTCTGGTATAACTCTTTCAAATAAATCTAGCTCATCATTACAAGCTTCATACTCATCGTTAAGTGTCATCCCTCTTACTGCAGTAAACTTTCCTTTATCGTGAGAAGACAAAGCATTTATATCTGCAAAGTCACCCATCAAATGGAAACCTTTAATATTGTTATAATGGTCAGCCATTAAGTTTCTAATTCCATTATGCAATTTCTTGTTATGGAATGGTACGTGATTACAGCCTAATAGGATATGCATTCCAACCTGATCTTGAATGCTTGGTGCATCTTTAGGTGTTGGTGTAGAAAGTCTCTTATTTAGCTTCTGTGCACGCATTGCGTAAATTGAATCTTCATTCATTGTTGCACGCAACCCAAGCTTCTCTTGGTTTATCTGGTTAGTACTTCTAAAGTCTTCTATTAGACTTTTAATGCGTACTGGTACATTCTTTTTAAATTCTTTTTTAACTTCTTTTCTAGCCTGCTTTATTAAGTCATTCTCGAAAAAATATTCTGGGTGAGCTAAACTCAATCCATACTTACATGCTTCATTTCCTTTTTTGAGGTATCCTTTTTTTCTTCTGAAAAAATTTAACAATACTTCGTACTTCCCTTTTACTCCGTTGTTCATTTTTGTGTGTTTTAATTAAACTAACTTAGCACAAATATAAAACAATAAACCTCTCTAAACAAATATATATGTCATAACTTTATGATATATTTGGTCAAAGAGGCAATTATTTATTAACAATTTTGTGTAGAGTGTACTCTGCTTATAGTTAAATTGTCTAGAGTTGCCCCTGCTTGACTGTCTTTTAGTTTTATAAAAAGATTACTAGTCACTGTATTTTGAGTTGCATCAAAGCTTTTGAATCCTACTACAGTTCCAGTGTAAGAGTGCGTTCCTGCTGATAGTGTTTCTCCACTTACCCCACCAGTTACAGTTACTCCACTAGAAGCTGACCACTCTATCCAAGAGTCAGTAGTTACTATTACATCAAACCCAAATGTTGTTGTACAAGTTGACTCAACAAATGATGTCGCATTTATTTCATTATCTACAGACTCTCCTAGTTGAGGTCCTACGCTCATAGTTATTGTACCCATTAAGATGTGAATTGTTCTGAACCAACGTCAGAGATTGAAAAATCAAAAGTTATAGTCTGACTTGATTTAACAGCCAAGTCTTGATTAAAAGTTAGATAACCCGAATCTACTGCAGAAAGTAAAATTTCCTGATTAATAAGTACAGGGGATCCGTTAAAAGTTAACGAGCCACTAGAAGGCAAAGATGTTATCTTTACTTTGTATGCTGCGTTACCCTCTGGGTCACTATATGCTGGCGTAGTGTTAGTAGTAAAGTCTGCGGCAGAAAATACTTTAGTTACTCCGTACCCAAACAACACAGTATTGTCTCCTACTGTACTAGGTGCAGAGTTAGCTGCAGATGTTAAACTTAAGCTCATTACACCAGCTCCTAATCCACTAAGCTGATTAGATCCTGCGTCTGCACAATCAAAAGTAAAAGAAGGAACTAGCTCTGCTAAGCCTCCTGGGGCAGTTGCCGGAGGTACAAGCTTAAAGTTTCCAGTACTTATAACACCTACTGACACTATTGTATTTGCAGATATTGCTACATCATTTACGTGCAACTCTCCTTGGCTAGGTAGTGTAAGTACCTTTATGTAAGACAATGCATCGTCTTCAGGATCTGCATACGGAGGAGTTGTACCTGTTGTAAAATCAGCTAATGTAAAAACATAGCTAGTCCCGTAAGTTGTAGCAACCGTATTAGCTCCTATTTGTGAGGGTCTACTATTTGCAGACCCGCTATTGGTTATTGTATATAACATTCTTATTGTTTTATTTATGACACCCAGGTCATGTTAACATTATCTCTAACACTTGCATTAAAGCTATCTGTTGATATGCCATTAGCATCTTGACCAACGTGGTAGAATGCTCCAGCATCAAGTTCAGCTTTAGTAATTACTTGACCTTCTATTACAGCAGCACCAAAGTAAAAGTATGTTCCTGCATTTGCAGTAGACACTTCATCAATTCTTATTGCATCTAACTCATTTCCTTCTGGATCAAAATAAGGTGCAATTGGTTGTGTTGTAAAATCTGCAGAACTAAATACTGTAGTAGCTCTGTTTCCTGAGTATTGTGCTCTATCTCCCACTGTTGCTGGTTGGTTATTTGTTTGTGATTCTATTGTCATATTGTAAGTTACAGTTGCAGACTCTACGGCCGCAAAAGAATTACTATTCCATGCTGTCAATCCAAATGAATCAGTATAAGCACCATCTCCATTTCTAGTGTAAACTAAAAGTGTAGGATCTGTTAGCTGTGCATTTAAAACTACAGCTGCTCCATTATAAGTAAGTGTACCTGTTGTTGGTAAACTTTTTATAGAAAATGCACTTGCTGCAGTAAATGTTGAATCTGAGTATCCTGCGTAGATATCTTCATTACTAAAAGTTTTTAAAATGTTTCCTGTAGTAATTGTAGAACCTTCTGGAACTATAATTGGAGGATTAGTTTCTAACGCAGTGTTATCTACAGCTGGTGGAATCCAAACATAATCAGATCCTCTTTGAGCTGTTATCTCAGAACATATTAGAGAGTCATTAATCTGTAGCCAGTTAACCATTTCGTCTAATCTCATTAACTGCTCGTGAGTTGTGCAATAATCACAATATTTATAAAGAAGCTTAAGTAAACTCAAGTTCTCTATGTTTGCATCTCCGTACCTATCCAACTTGTTAGATAAGTTCATCATTGAGGCAGTGTATACTCTTCCGTTCTTTATATTCATATTATGTTGTTTGTAGAGTACAATCAATAACTCCTACAGAAACTATGTTTCCTGCAGTAGAAATTAACGGCTCTATGTTTAAACACTCAGCACAGTCTCCTGTTTCTGTTGTTATTTTTAATTTTTTTAGAATTTCTATTGCATCCTTAAATCTTCCTATAGTAAGAGAACTTTTTATAGCCTCCATATAAAGATCCATTAACAATGCATTCTGAAAGTTTGTGTTGCAGTTTAAGCAAGACAAGTCTACATTAGCTAAAAGCTTAGCCTCTACTATATAAAACTGAGTTAAGTTTATTGTAGCTACAGTAATTGCATCTCCATTACTTGAAAAGATTCTCATAAAGTACATACCTGTAAGGTCTCCATAAAATAGTGTACCTAATAATGCTACAGCAGGATTAGGACTTGGTATTGGGTCTGGTGCTGGATCTAGTGCTGACTGACCAAGAATTATAGACTCGCTATTAGTAGTCCCGTCTAGGTAAGGAGTAAAATCCTGTATAACATCATCTGCTGGATTGTTATACGTATCTTCATTCCATAGAGCTATACTAGTTATAGTAGCTCCAGTGTCGCATGTAATATCTAGTTCTAATGATCTTAAGTCATTAGATACCATAAATTTTGTTACGTTAATTGCCATTGTTATTATTTAATATTAGTTAATAAAAAAAGGGACTGGGAAAATAAACCCGGTCCCTTTTGGTAATTTAATCTTAGCTATTACGTAATTACGAAGCTTTGATAGTGTCTACAGATGATGCACCTAAAATAGTATTTAAGTCAGCAATCAAACTGTTAACTTCTGCGTTTGGTATTGCTGCAGTTGGCATAGCAATAGTAAGTTGCTTGTTAGACTTTTTAGCTTCGTCTCTTCCTTCATCAAAGTAAGAAATCTCAACTAAGTCATACTGACCGTCTTTAGTTGCAACTAATGCAGGCCCAGCAATGTTGTGTGGGTATGCACCTAAACGCATAGTATCTCCACGCTCACCTAACAATTCGTACTCGCTACGAACTACTTGGTATCCTGTTCCAACTCCTTTGCTACCTTCTTCAGTAAGTGTTACTGTAGGGTAAGTAGTTGCAGAGATATCAGCAGTAAATGCAGTGAAAACTCTTGTAAACTTGTTTCCGTCAAACTGAGCATCGTCAATTTTACCTTCAATAACTAGTGCAGCAGAAGCTCCAGTTCCAGTTTTAGAAAAAGTAAAAGCTGTGTTACTTGTTGCAGTAGCACCTGGCTCTCTTGAGAAGTTACGGTTTAATGAAGCAATAAGACCATCAACGATAGCTTCTTGATCATCACCAGTAACAGCTTTGTAAGAAGCCATTTTTACGTACTCATCTTCTGGAGATAAAGAACCAAATCCTTCTACTGTAAGTCTTACAGTGTATAAGCTGTTTACATCAACAGTAAGTGCACTGATAGTGTACTTTCTTAGAGCTGGTGCAGCGTAAGCTACTGAACGAACTTTTAATACATTATCTGCCTTGATGGTATCACTAGAGATAATGTTTCCTAGTGCATCCTTTTGAAATAGCTTAAAGCTTCCACCAGCAGCTACGGCTTCTCCGTCAGCTCCTAATAGTACTAAACTGTTAGCATTTCCTGCTTTTAACGCTGCAAAATCTGCAACGTCTGGTGTACCTACGTACATGTGTCTTACCTGTCCTGAAGATAATCCCATAATTTTAAATTGTTTTTAATTAATATATATTTGATACTTATAATTGTAAAGATAAAGGATTCGTATCAACTATCCAATTTCTTTTATTAACATTTTTAACTTACACTCTAGAGTCTAATTGAACTCTTCCTTGTAGGTTAGATTCTCTATAATCTAAAACAGCATTCTGTACTGCAATATTTATGATCTCTCTATGAGTAAAATCATTTAGCTTACATGTAGACTGTACTTTATATCCTTCAATGCTTAAACCTAATCCAGCAGTATCATCTGCTGTTTCAAAACTTTGAACAATAATTGGCTTTGGCCTAGCTACAAATCTAACTCTATACTCCTGTATAGGCCCAAAGTCTATAGAAGGTATTAGCTCTACAACTACTTTACTACCTTGCACAAATGAATCCATTCTCCAAACCTTTCTTTTAGAAGGCTTTCTAAATGGGTTCTTATAACTAAGATGAAACTCATCATGAGTTATAGGAATTACTGGAGTAATATTGTAACCTGTAAGAGGTCCATTCTCTACCTCTCTAGATCCTCCAGATGCAACGTGCTCACTAACTATATACATTAGGTCATCAGATATATCCCAAAAGCTAGAAAACTCAGTCATTCCTCCGTTAAGTGGACTGTCTGAAAGAATATCAGTAGTAAGGACATTTGTCATTGGAGTATTCAAGATCTTGTTTCTTACTAAGGGAGCGAGCACTCTCCTACACTTTTCAGTGTATTCAAATGCTGTGCTCATATCCTTTGTACCATCATAATGCGTCTTAACATATTGCTCTTGAGCAATAGTCAGATAAGAACTTATCTCAAAAGTATCTAGTCCAGGTGCACCTTCTAGTGCATTGTTGTAACGTAGGTTAAACTCTTCTCTAAATTCTTGTGCAGTCATATTTTATTTTAAATTATTTAATCTAGCTTCTAAGCTTAATCTCATTTCTTGACCAAGGTTGCTCGCTAAATATTCAGCAGCTACTTGGAATGTTGGTGTATCACCATCAGAAATAGGCTCGTCATCTAAACTATAATAGTTCTTGTCAACTTTGTTTACAGCTCCAAATTCGTAAGCCTCTTCAAGTAACACTTTTGTTTTTAAATACTCATCACCCATTACAGAACAAACTAGTCCTGGGTTCTTTTCCAACTCTTTGTGTAACTCTGATTGCAAGAAATCCATCTTGTGAGATCTATTAGTATTTCTACCTAGATTTCTAAGAGAGTATCTTAACACAGACTTATCATCTTCGTACTTAACAAACAGTTTGTATGCCTGTACTTTACTTCCAACCTTGCTAATTTCTTTTGCCATTACTTCAGATGCTGAGGTAAGTACAAATCTATTAGTTGCCTTGTGCTTAATCTCATCAAGAGAGTTAGCTACGATAGGGCAGGCCTTTAACACTTTATATCTAATGTAGTCGTAAGGATCAGATAAATCTAATCTCTTCTCATCCTTGCTTAGATAGATTGGTAAGATACCCATTGTGTATGCTTCACCACCTTCTTTCCAAAAGTCACCATAGATAGAAAGATTAACACCATTTAATAAATGTTGTAATCCATCTTTCTCTACATTAGTAAGAAGATTTTTCATCTTCCCATTATCCATTGTTGGTGCAGGTATTGCTATCTCTGCTCCATTTAATAATCCACCATGAGCAACGTGCTTAACGTCTTTAATCCCATTAGTTTCTTTTGATATATATTTTACAGATACGATTTTGTTTTCTAAAAAATCAGTTCTGATTACATCTTCTTTTTGTGTTGCTACCTGTTCAGCTTTCACTGGGGCAGACTTCTTTTTAGCTGTTGCCATTTTTATACTTATTTTATGATTCTTCCTTCCTTATGTGTGGAGGTTTTTGTAGATTCCTCCTAAACTATAATTTAAAATAATCACCCTAGCGAACAACCAGGGTGATTAAGTTATTATCAATTACGCTAATACGTAAGGGATGATTGAAGCTGTACGACTTGCATCGTATACTACAACACCTAACTGACACCACTTGGTGATAGTTCCACTATCTTCTAGTGTTCCCATGTTTCCGTTATTGATTGCTCCTGTGAAAGGATTACGGAATCCATACTGGTATCCACGAATCTCTTCTTTTCCTTTAACAGCTACCTTCTGAATGTTTGGCTCTTCTGGAGTTCCAACATAAAAGATATCGAATCTGTAAGACTCAGCTACACCGTTAGATCCTGGGATCTTGATAGTGTTACGGATCTTGTCATCGTAGAAATCATCTACTTCTAACTTCACACATACACCGTTTGGTGCAAGGTACTCAACAAACTGGAATCCTGCACTCATTGCATTAGAATGTAATGGAGAAGCAGTGTTCTTTACAGTTGCTGCGTTAGTTCCTGGAGTAGACATGTTAGCTGACCAACCTGAAGTTGTTTGTAATACAGCTTTGTGGAATTCAGCAGCTCCTCTTTCTCCAGTACGAAGAATGAATACACGCTGATCAAATCCTAACTTTCCTTCTGAAATTCCGAAAAGGATTTCTTCAAGTAACTCAATAGAGAACTCATTGTAGAAGTAAGTGTTTGATTGCTCCATTTGCTCACGGATACCAGAACCAATCTTGATGCTACGACCAGATACGTCTTTGTTGTGGTATTGTCCATCAGCAGTACGGTTAGTTTTACCATACATTAGGAATTTGTTTTTGTAAAGAGAGAATTCTTGCTCTACTAACCAATCTTCGTATAGAGACAATGCTCCAAATACTTTCTTGTTACCAGCTTTGTCAATAACAGGGATTCCCATTACAACTTGCTTACCAGTAGCATCACCAGGAAGTTTGTGGTCAATACGGATTGTAGTTAACTCACCTCTCATAGATACAGGAGTTACTCTACGGATACCACCTACTTCTCTAGAAAGACCTTTTCCTACAGGAGCAAACTCCTCTGTGAATTTCTTTCCTGATACTAGCTCAGCTCCAGGGATACCTGATCTGTCAGATCCTGCGATTTCACAAGTGTGAACCCACTGAGACCCTGCTGGGTAACCATCGTTAAGTACACGGATTGGGTATACTTCATTTTTTTCACCAACAATGATTTCTCCTTTGAAGAACCACTGCTCATCAAACGTAAGTTCAAACTCTTGTCCACCTTCTCCGATATTGTTATCAGATGCAGTAACAGTAGCTCCTTTGAAAGATGCCTCTACTAGAGGAATGTTTCTACGCTCTGAACCGATAAGTTCCCAATAGAACTCATTGTCGTTGTCTACTTGCTTTGTATCAAACATAGCTAGCATATTCTCTAGAGACTTACCTCTGTTGATTGCTAACAATTTGATCATAGCCTCATTAATCTTGGTAGGGTTAGTCTTCCAGATAGCACCTAAAGTGTTCTCAGGATTGATCATCCCTGCAAATGCTTTCGCATCAGTAACTTGGAATTTTCCTAGTTGCATAATTTAATTGTTTTTAAAAAGTTGTATAATTATTCTATTTCAAAATCTTTCAGATCGGATAACTTGAAATTAGATTGACTGTCTTTCATATTTGTTTCGACAGCACCACCCTCAGTAAAGTTAGCTCCTCTGATTAAATTTTCTATGTTATTGGTAATCTTACTTTCATTCTTTACACCAAAGATGCTGAAATCAGTAAAATCCTTCGTTAGGTAAGCAACGGCTTCTATACGAATCCTTGATCCAACTGGATCTGCTTTTTGAGCACGCATAAATGCATTGTCTCTATCACCTAAGTCCGTGGTAATTCGACTGTATAACTCATCCTTTTGGGTATCAGTCAATACAATCCCAGGCACAACCTCCTGCGTATTTGCAATGTATTTCTTAACATCATTAAGTTTACCTTGCTCTTCTTTCTTTGCACTCTCTATCATAGAGCTTAAAGATTCTTCTTCTGATTTAATAATACTAGCTACTGCAAATTCTGCATCTGCAATGTCAGTACCTGCATCAATACTTCTTTGTGTCATTTCAACAGCTCTTTCCTCAGAGTATCCTTTTAACAAAAAGTCTTGTACTATTGCAGTACGTCTAAATTCTAGACTATCATCACTTGAGATAAACTCAGGAGTAACTCCTTTAAGTCTATCAATGGTATCCACTTTCTGTGCTACCTCACCAACAGGGACTCCAGTCTTCTGTGCATCCTCTATGGCTTTTTGTCTTGCAGTTAAACTATTGTCAATACGACCTTGTATTGCATTGTTTAAATCTTCAAGAGATTTTATTGTTGTGACATCATCAAGCTCAGGTAAAACTCCTTTGGCTTTAAATTGGGCAGCTAAGTTAGAATAAAGCTGTTCAGTCTCATTCAGTTTAGGAGAGGAAGAATCGCTGCCTTCTTCACCATTAGCAGTTTTACCTGCCTGAACTTGAGTGTCATCTTTACCTTCAGCTACGCTCTCTTGACCAGCAGTTGCTGAGTCATCACCATCGGTAATTGTATTGTCGTCTGTACTCTCTTGTGCTGCATTAATCAATTCTGATCCTGCACTAGGCGGAGTGTCACCTTCTGTTGTTTCTGGACTTGCACTTGGCTCTAGATTACCTGAGTCATCAAATAACTGTAGGTTGTCTGTGTCAAAGTTTAAATCCTCTAAATTTAATCCTTCCATTCTATTGTTTATAAAATTAATTCTCCTTCGACAAAAATACTATAAACAACGAAAAAAAGCTAACATGTATTATAGCTAAAGTATGATTAAGCTTTAAATGTTTTCATTACCTTCTCAATACCTCTACTACCAAAGTAAAATATAGTCATAGTACCAAATAAAGATTGAATTACAGGTACGTACGCTTTATCTATTGTAAACTCACCCATGTTACCATCAAAGAACACACAGGCTAAGAACATTAAGAACATAGCTCCATAAGTCACAGGCCTAACTAGACGTGTAATCGTGTGCTCATTATCCATGCCTAGACGCTTAGTTATTTCAACCATCTCTATCATGTCATTCTCCATCTCTTGTAAAAGTATGCTTTTGTCAGGCTCACTAATTTTTTCATCACCTCTTATGGCGTCTCCTAACTTATTGAGTTGCTTAACACCCGTTAAGTCTCCAGCAAGCTCTAGTATCTCAGGAGAAAACTCTTTACCTTGTTTAACTAACCAGCGTAATGCATTTCCAACATTAGTTCCTTTTCCACCATTCTTGATTAATTTTGGGTTATCGCTATTATTCATAATTACAATCTTTAAAGTATTCTATTATATCTTCGTATTCTTTTTGTACATCAAAGCTAGGGCATGCTTTAGAGCTAAACTCATTGTGTCCGTGTAGAGTTGATCCAGGATACTTGTCCATTAAATTGGCTATTAACTCATCTAATGCCAGTACCTGATCATCTGTCCTAGTGTCTTTAGGTTTCATGCTAGAGTCACAACCTCCAACATAAGATATTCCTATAGAGTTTTTGTTATGTCCTCTTACATGAGCCCCTTGTCTCTCTACAGGTCTACCGTCCTCTACAGTACCGTCTAGTTTTACAACATAATGATAACCTATGTCAGACCACCCTTTGTCTGTGTGCCATTTTTTTATTGTAGCTGCACTAATATCCCTTCCTTCTGGAGTAGCTGTGCAGTGTAGTATTATTTTATTTATGTCTCTCATATTATAATCCGTAATCTATATCTCTAAATTTACCATTCATTGCTTCAAATGTTTCTCTCATATCTTTTGGTAAGTCTTTTATTCCTCCTGACCACATATCATAAACATCCTTTATTCTTTCAAAATTAGTTTGATTGAGCTCTGTTGCAAATATTTGTTCTATCTGATAATTGAATCTGTCTATGACAGGAGCTCTAAATCTTTCAAAAAGATCCACAACATATAAGACATTGTCTTTAGGTATTCCTCTTCCTAGCCAATCATTAGTTATGTTTTGTACATAAGTAGCGTGTATGCTGTTTTGTAAATCTAGAATTTCTTTTCTAAGCTTATCCTTTTTCATTGAGTCTAGATCTTTTCTATCTAAAAAAGAATTCATTTTATCATTGCAAGTGTCTACTTTTGCCTTGTAAAGGTCGTAACACATCTTTGTTTTTACATGATCAAACTTTCCATGAGTATAGTAGCTTCTGCTCTTGACTTCTGCTAATGCCATTGGTAAGGTAGTAAAGACATAATGGTCTTTTAGGTCTATTGCTTTTCTTACGTTTAATAAAGATGCCAAATACTTTATAAATTTATCCTTATAAATAGTAAGGCCAAAGTATATAGGTACAGCTAATATGATTACAAGCAATAAAGCCCAATCACTTTCTATTCTGTCCATTAGTCTAAGAATTATCTGATCCATTGTTTATTATATTATACATTTTAATACCACTACCGCACATGTGTCTTGCCAAACTCCTGAAGTACATCTGAATTGAAATCTCAAATCATCTCCTGAATTAAATGTTGCATCAGTACTAGTTAAAACCCATCCTTTATATGTTCTAGCTGCTGCAGTAAATGTTTGTGAACCACTTGTATGTGAGGTAACTCCATTCACTAAAACTCTGAAGTTCATATTAGTTCCCGTCATTGCGGTCCCAGTTGCAGTGTTCTTGAATGCAACACTATGCACATATCCACCATAAGGCGTAACCATAAAGTGCTGCTCTCCTCCTGAAGCATTATCATTTGTTG
>Ga0206127_1002415_pt1 | contig 18605 bp, 19 predicted proteins | sample Helgoland_Spring_6_FD_148646 | JGI IMG/M metagenome (GOLD analysis project Ga0206127, IMG submission 148646) | Pelagic subsurface seawater microbial communities from Kabeltonne, Helgoland, North Sea - Helgoland_Spring_Bloom_20160419_1 | ecosystem: Environmental > Aquatic > Marine > Epipelagic ...
CTTGGTACTTAAATGAAGCCGGTGGTGACAGGCCCTCCAGAAAAATAAGAAAAAGAAAAAATGAGCCAAGTGGCAGCAGCGTAAAACCAGGAAACTACAAAATTATTTTATCCAGCGATGGTGTGACTACTCAAACTACTATTACTGTAGCCAGTGATCCAAGAATAGCTGTTTCTCAAAAGGCTATTGATCAAAAGTACGATACATCAAAAACCATTGAGCAAATGACCCAAATTGCTGCAGATGCTGTTAAACAATTGGTAGAGAGTAAAAACACCGCAACTAGTTTTAGCAAAACATTAAAAAAAGAAGACAAAAAGCTACACAAAGAAGCTATTGATTCATGCACTACAATTTCAGAAACTATAGAAAACCTCATAGCCCTATTTATTGGAAAAGAAGATAAACGTCAAGGAATCACTAGAAATCCTGAAGTTACGGTATTAAATAGGATTAGGACGGCAAGCTGGTATGCAAGTAGCCGCCCAGATGGCATGACCCAAACAGAGACAACGCTACTAAAGCATGCCAAAAACCAGCTCAATGAGGCCCTTGATAAAACCAATGCGTTTTTTGAAAAAGATTGGAAAACCTATAAAGAGGCAATCAATAAGGTTGAGACAAAACCATTCAAGGACACCAAAAGATTTATAAAAATTAAAAAATAAACCCAACGTTATTTAAAAAAATGAAAAAAGCAATTGCACTACTACTAATAACACTTGTAACAATTCAATACACTAACGCGCAAGAAAATGGTCAGGATGATTTTGGATCTTGGGAAATGTTTTTTGGAAATGCACGCCTATCAGATAACATAAGTATCTCTCCAGAGGTGCAGTATAGAACCTATGAGTTTGGATCAAATTTTAATCAGTTACTGCTAAGAACTGGAGTAAACTGGCATATAAACAATAGCACTATGGCAACTCTAGGATATGGATATATTTCTACAGATGGAACCTTTAATGAACCTACGGGAGAGCAAAACACCATAGAGCATAGACTTTATGGACAATTTACCAGTAAAAATACCCTAGGGGAATTTAAAGCAACACACCGTTACAGGTTTGAACAACGGTTTATAGACAATCCTGTTTCTGACAATGATATACAATACAGAGTACGATATTTACTTAGACTCACCTACCCCTTAAGTGAAAATTGGTTTGTATCTGCTTATGATGAAGTTTTCATAAACCTGCAAGAACCTGTTTTTAGTCAAAACAGACTATATGCAGCACTAGGATATCATATTAATAATAATATTACAACACAGGTAGGGTATTTAAAAAATCATTTTACAGGCAAAAATTATGATCGTTTTCAAATAGGGATCTGGTATATGCTCGATCTTAGAGAAACAAAGTAAAAATAAGTGTAGTCTTAAGTATTTTGTTCACTAAAAAACTATATCTTTTTTTTGCCTAAAGGTTAAATTGTATATTACCCATCATTAAACATTTAAAATAGTAGTACCATGAAAAATTATATTCTTTTAATAATGCTCGTATTGGTAAGTGCAACAGGTTGTAAAAATGAAATCAAAGAGCCAACAAAAACAACAGATGGTGAGTCGCAAGCAGCAATGATTGAGGCAACTTCAGAGCAAAACACAGAAACAATAAAACTAAAAATATCCCTTGAGTCTAAAGGAGAAAGACAATCTAAAGGGGTTGTGTATTTCAAACAAGAAGGCGAGACGGTCTATTTTGACGCCAAAACAAAAGGACTCACCCCTGGAGTTCACGCAATACACATTCATGAAAAAGCAGATTGCTCATCACCAGATGGAAAATCTGCAGGAGGGCACTGGAACCCGACCTTTGAAGATCATGGAAAATGGGGTTCTGAGAATGGATACCATAAAGGTGATATAGGAAACTTTATGGTAGACAACAATGGAATTGGAGCCATTAGCATTTCTACAGACCAATGGTGCATTGGCTGTGATGATCCTGCAAAAAATATTTTGGGTAAGGCAATTATCATACACCAAGGTGAAGACGATCTTATATCTCAACCCTCTGGAGCTGCAGGAGCAAGAGTAAGTTGTGGTGGAATTATACAATAAAGAATTAAAAGAAAAGCAAAAAACGCTTTACAGATATGTAAAGCGTTTTTTTATATATAATTTTAAAATATAAGCATAAAAAAAGGCAAGCTACCTACATCACACTGCTACGACCATTTACCCTTGCTGTGTTCCCACCCTGGGGGATTCTACAGGAGCTAGTTGTGTAGGACTTGCCAGGTGCAAATATACTCCATTTTGTAATTTTGCAAACAATTTTTAGGAATCATTTATAATAAATATCTTGTCATTGTTTTTTAAACAATTTTATTAAAAACTACTATTAAAAAAAATATAAAACATCAAACTACGCTCATGAAATATACAACCTACTTTGCAACGCTTTTAATAGTGATTTTTTGCAGCAGTTGTGACACAAAAAATCAAGACCCCAACTCGCTATTTTCAATAGAAATTCAAGGCAATAAAAAAGCTGTTTCAAATGCAGACACTGTAACTTTTACTATAAAAAGTAAAAAGGGAAATGCTATTGACGCAGTTACCTACAGTGTGAATGGAGAAAAGGCATTAGCGAATGAAGCCTTTCAAGGAAGTTTTGACTTTTCTGACACCACTCTTGGTGATAAAGTAATTAGTGCAGAGATTGAAAGCGGCGGCAATAAGTACCGTATTTCTAAATCAATTACCGTTTTATCATCTGTAAAACCAATAGTGTATGATTATAAAATTTTAGAAACCTATCCTCATGCAATTGATGCCTACACGCAAGGTTTAGAGTTTGTAGGAGACGTATTATATGAAAGCACAGGGCAATACAGAGCATCTTCTCTCCGAAAAATAGATTATAAAACTGGCCGTGTAGAAAAAAACATATCCTTGGATGGGCAATATTTTGCAGAAGGACTCACTATTGTAAAAAACAAGCTATTTCAACTTACTTGGAGAGAAAACATGGGTTTTATATATGATTTAGAAACCCTTGAAAAAACTGGCACATTTGCTTACAATAAAAGCAAGCAAGGTTGGGGGCTATGCAATGATGGAACATCATTGTATAAGAGTGATGGTACAAGTAAAATTTGGAAACTCAACTCAGAAACACTAGCTGAAGAAAGCTATATAGAGATGTACACCAATACAAGTAAAATAGATAATGTCAATGAACTTGAGTGGGTCAATGGTGCTATTTACGCAAACATATACTTAAAACCAGCCATAGCCATTATAAATCCTTCAAATGGTGCAGTTAAAGGTGTTATTAATTTAAAGGGGCTTAAAAAGAAAGTAACACAACACAATAAACTGGATGTTTTAAATGGTATAGCGTCTAAGGGAGAACCCAATATTATTTATGTAACAGGTAAAAATTGGGACAAGCTTTTTAAGATTGAGTTTTTTGAAAAAAAGTAAAAAACAATACATACACTAACCAAAGAGAATATCTGAGGAGTAAATCTTTGCTACTTTACAATATTACACCCAATAAAAAGTTATATTTTTATCAAAATTTTCTTTTATGAAATACATGTATGGCCTTGTATTATTTTGCTCTATTATTTTGTGGAGTTCTTGTCGTAATGATTTTGAAACTGTTCCAAACACGGGCAACCTTGAGTTTTCAAGAGATACTGTTTTTTTAGATACTGTTTTTACTAATATTGGTTCTAGCACATATAATTTAAAAGTATATAACACAAGTGATGATGATATCACCATACCATCAATAAGGCTTGGTGATGGAGAAGATTCTCAATACAGATTAAATGTGGATGGTTTACCGGGTAAGATTTTTAATGATATTAATATACTGGCCAATGACAGTATTTTTGTTTTTATTGAAACCACCCTTGATATAGACAACTTACCTGGAGATGGGTTAGAATTTTTATATGAAGATCAAATACAGTTTGACACTGCAGGTAACCAGCAAGATGTAACATTAATAACCCTAGTGAAAGATGCTGTTTTTCTGTTCCCAGAAGACCTAGGAAATGGCATTTATGAAACCTTAACTCTTGGAAGCGGTGAGCAGGCCGTAGATATAGAAGGATTTTTCCTAGACGATACAGAACTACTATTTACCAATGAAAAACCTTACGTTATTTATGGTTATGCAGCAGTTAGCCCTGGTGATGAACTTATTATAGCCCCTGGAGCACGCATACATTTCCACAAAAATAGTGGATTACTAGTTGCCAATACAGCTTCCATAAAAGCAAACGGCACCCAAAGCCAAGATCTTGAAGCAATGGAAGGAGAGATTATATTTGAAAGTGATAGACTTGAACCTGCATTTGAAAACATTCCCGGACAGTGGGGAACCATCTGGTGCACCGCAGGAAGTACTAATAATGAATTTAGTTTTACGACCATTAAAAATGCATCGGTTGGAATACTCATGGACAGCAACGATGGAGATAGAACCCTCACGCTTAAGAACACACAAATTTACAACTCTGCAAATATTGGCCTTTTGGCGCGTACTGCAGATATCTACGGAGAAAATCTTGTAATTAACAATAGTGGGCAATCAAGCTTAGCGATATCTTTGGGAGGGACCTACACATTCAACCACTGCTCTTTTGTAAATTATTGGTCTAATGGCTTTAGATCATTTCCTGCCCTGCAAATAGATAATGGCCAAGAGATAGAAAATGGAGTTATTGCTTTTGATTTAATACAAGCAGATTTTAATAATTGTATTATTTACGGAAGTGAAAATATTGAGTTAGGCTTGTTTCCAATTAATGAAGAAACGGCATTTAATTTTTCACTCAACAGTTCTCTATTGCGTTTTAATGATATTAATAACAATTTTGAAGACAATCCTTTTTATGAGTTTGACAATACTGTTGTTTTAAATATAGATCCAGCTTTTGAAAATACTAATGAAAATAATTTCAATATAGAAAAAAATGTATCTGGCGCAGAAAACATTGCAAATCCAAGTATTTCAAGCCAAGTACCTTTAGATCTTAACGGAACACAAAGAAGCGATCCTGCAGATGCTGGAGCCTATCAAAGCACAGAGTTTCCTCCACAGGGATAAAAACAAAAACTTATCACATACAAAAGAGACATGGTAAAACCATGTCTCTTTTTATATATTGAGTGGACTTTCTATATCTCGTAATTACCAGACAAACAGCGGTCTTTCACTCATCATGCTGTTTACCATAATTGCAATTTCTTCAAGTTTACTGTCTGAATCGTGGTTTGTGATTGCTGCATCAATAAAATCAACAATTTGTTGCATGTCTGACTCTTTCAAACCGCGTGTGGTTATTGCAGGAGTACCAATACGAATACCGCTAGTTACAAATGGAGATTTATCGTCAAAGGGTACCATGTTTTTATTTACTGTAATATCTGCTCTGCCAAGGGCCTCTTCTGCCTCTTTACCAGTAATATTTTTGTTGCGTAAATCAATAAGCATCATGTGGTTGTCTGTACCACCGCTGATAATCTCATAACCTTTGGCTTTAAAGGCGTCTGCCATAACAGCTGCATTTTTTTTAACCTGAATCATGTAATGTAAAAACTCATCTGTAAGCGCTTCTCCAAAAGCGATTGCCTTTGCAGCAATTATATGCTCTAGAGGTCCTCCTTGATTTCCTGGAAAAATACCACTATCAAGCAAAGATGACATCATACGTTTGTTACCGTTTTTAAGGGTAATACCAAATGGGTTTTCAAAATCTTTTCCCATTAATATAAGACCTCCACGAGGTCCTCGAAGTGTCTTGTGTGTTGTAGTGGTAATTACATGACAGTGCGGAACAGGATCTGCAATGATTCCTTTAGCAATCATACCAGCTGGATGTGCAATATCTGCAAGTAGTATAGCACCTACTTTATCTGCAATAGCCCTAAAACGCTTGTAATCTATCTCTCGAGAATAGGCTGAGGCACCAGCAATGATCATTTTTGGTTGTTCTTTTATGGCAATGGCCTCAATTTTATCATAATCTAGCATTCCGGTTTGTTTCTCTACCCCGTAAAAAACTGGATTATATATTCTACCGCTAAAATTTACCGGGCTGCCATGAGTTAGATGTCCACCATGAGCAAGATCAAAACCTAAAAAAGTATCTCCGGGCTTTAAACAAGCATGAAACACCGCTGTATTAGCCTGAGATCCACTGTGAGGTTGAACATTTGCATAGGCTGCGCCAAACAATGTCTTTGCTCTATCAATGGCTATTTGTTCTACTTCATCAACAATTTCACATCCTCCGTAATACCTTTTACCGGGATATCCCTCTGCGTATTTATTAGTAAGTACAGATCCTGCTGCATCCATGACTTGCTGGCTAGCAAAATTCTCTGATGCAATGAGTTCCAGACCGTCTAATTGGCGTTGGTGTTCTGCTTGGATTAATTCAAAAATTTGTTCGTCTCTTTTCATAATGTAAGTGTAATGCTAGGGCTTTTTTTAAGGTCAGAAATACTACTAATGATACCTATAGTATCCTTTTTGAACAAAACTATTTCCGAATAAAAAAAAACAGTAAAACTATCTTTGTGTTAATTAAACATCAAAAATAGTAAAAGCAATCGTTACCTATTCTTAAAATTATATATTTGATATAGATTTTACTAACAGAAATTAACAACTATGCCCTTAACTGCAAACGACCCCTCAAGAGTTTCATGGATTGACGTTCCTCACAACAGTGATTTCCCAATCCAAAACATCCCATTTGGCGTGTTTTTAACACGTGATGATATCATCACAATTGGTACCCGCATTGGTGATACCGCTATAGATCTTGGTGCATTACACCAGCTTGGATACTTTAAAGGTATTGACCTTACAGAAGATATCTTCCTGCAAGATAGTTTGAATGACTTTATTGCAGATGGGAGAAAAACATGGCGACTAGTAAGAAATCGTATCAGTGATATTTTCTTAAAAAGCAACCAAGAATTACAAACAAATAGAGCGCATTGTGATAAGATATTATTTTCACTTGATCAAATTGAAATGCAACTCCCTGTTGATGTTGGAGATTATACAGATTTCTACGCAAGTAAAGAGCATGCAACAAATGTTGGAAGTTTATTTAGAGATCCAGAGAATGCATTACTACCAAATTGGCTTCATATTCCTATTGGCTACCACGGAAGAAGTTCATCTATAATACCATCTGGCACACCAGTGAGAAGACCCTATGGACAAACAAGACCCGGAGAAAATGAAATTCCAGGATTTGGCCCAAGTAAATTACTAGATTTTGAGTTAGAAATGGCCTTTATAACCACAGATGCAAATGATTTAGGTAAGCGTGTTGGCATTCAAGAAGCAGAAGATTATATTTTTGGTTTGGTACAATTTAATGACTGGAGTGCCAGAGATATTCAGGCCTGGGAGTATGTGCCTCTTGGCCCATTTTTAGGCAAGAGTTTTGCCTCTACGATTTCTCCTTGGATAGTTACTCTTGACGCATTAGAACCTTTTAGAACCCAAGGTCCAAAACAAGACCCAATGCCTCTTCCCTATTTACAACAAAGCGGGCCCATGAATTTTGACATTAATCTTGAGGCATCTATAGCGCCAAAAGGCGGATCACCAACACTTGTATGTAAGTCAAACTTTAAATATATGTATTGGTCCATGGCGCAGCAATTAACACATCACACACTTAATGGTTGTAACCTCAGAAGTGGTGATATGATGGGTAGCGGGACTATTTCTGGGCCAACCAAAGATAGTTATGGTTCTATGCTAGAACTTACCTGGAAAGGTCAAAACCCTCTTACGCTTAATGATGGTAGCCAACGCAAATTTATCAACGATGGAGATACCGTTAAGATGACAGCCTACTGTCAGAAAGATGGTCTTAGAATTGGTTTTGGAACTTGTGACGGTGAAGTTTTACCTGCCCTAGAGTAGGAAAAATTAGTGTTAATGTAAAAAGGTATCTTTAATAAAAAATACAATTATGAAAAAATATTATTTATTGCTCATAGCAGCATTGTTCAGTATAACTACCCAAGGTCAAGATACTTTTTCTATTATAGCCGTTGATCCTGCCACAGGTGATATTGGATCAGCAGGAGCATCCTGCGTTGATGGGGCTGCAAACTTTGGAGGTATTATAGATATTATTACCAAAATTATACCTGGTCGTGGGGGAGTAAATAGCCAAGCTTATGTGTGCATCCCAAACTCAAATCTCAATAATGCCATTACTCAAATGGAAAATGGAGCAAGCCCGGATGAGATTGTAACGTATTTATTGAATAATGATTCTTGTAATTCTCAAAACTTTAATCCGGCTTTTAGACAATACGGTATTGCAGATTTCAACTCAGATGGGGAGCCAAGAAGCGCCGGCTTTACGGGAGCCTCTACAGATGATTACAAAGAAGACATTCAAGGACCAACCTATAGTGTGCAAGGAAATATTTTATTGAATGAAACCGTGCTAAACAATATGCAAGATAATTTTAATAGCGCTACGGGTACTTTGGCAGATAAATTAATGGCTGCTATGCAAGGAGCTAATTTTGCAGGAGCAGATTCTCGTTGTTTGGCAAGAGGAACCTCCTCTACCTCTGCCTATTTATTAGTGTACAAAGCAGATGATGATATAGACACTCCTTTTTTACGTTTAAACATTGAAGAAATGCCATTTGGAGAAGAGCCTATAGACTCCTTGCAAATTCTATACAACCAATTTCTTGGGGTCAATGACATTGGTTTAAAAGACAAATTAAAGCTGTATCCTAACCCAGTAACCTCAGAGCTTATTCTAGAATATGAATTAGGAGTAGGTATCAAAAAACTTAGTATTAGTGACGTGCAAGGAAAAATACTACTACAACCTGAAATACAAGCGTTAGATCAAGGAAATCTTATAATTAACACAAGCTCACTGACAAAAGGTGTTTATTTCTTGGATGTAGCCACTATTAGAGGAAATCAAAAAATAAAATTTATAAAAAAGTAACATTTATAATAAATAAAAAAAAGGTGCCCTATTACGGGCACCTTTTTTTTATTTATTTACCCTTTATTTCTGTGTGGAGAGTTGTTGTTGTTCCCAATTAGTAATGCCGCCTTGAAGGTCAAATATTTTAGTAAAACCAAGGTCTTTTAATATTTTTGATGCCTGTGCACTCCTACCCCCCTTTTTACAGTATACATAAACGGGCTTATTCTTATCAAGGTAAGCTACCTTTTGCTTAAAATCGTTGTCTGTAACACAAATGTTTTGTGCGTCTTTTAGATGGCTCACAGCAAATTCATCTTTGGTTCTTACATCTACCAGTTGAGCACCAGGGTCTTTTAAGAGCACATCATACATAGCCTTTGGTGCCATAAGCTCAATAGCTTGTGGTATTGCTTTAGCATCATTTTTTTGTGCGTCGTTACAACAAACGCTTGCTAGGGTTATCAGTAAAGCAAAGATTATATAACTGTATTTTTCCATTTTGTTAAATTGTTTTTTCACCTTGCCACTCCATAAAGCCGCCCATAAGGTTGTATGCTTTTTCAAAACCAATAGAATTCATAATCATGCACGCCTGGCCACTTCTACCTCCAGATTTGCAATACACGTAGTAACTTTTTGTTTTATCAAGTTCTTTGGCACCCTCGATAAAGGCACCTGCGTTCATTATATCAAGGTGTTTAGCGCCAGGTATATGCCCCTGTTGTATTTCTTCAAGAGTCCTTACATCTAGTAGTATAGCATCTGGATCTGAGGATAGTTGTTCTGCCCACACTTTTTGAGTTAAATCATTCATTACAATATTTTTTTTTCTTAAAAATAATAATTACCTAGAACATAAACGTCAAAAAAAACAAAAGGTTGCACAGATAAAAAAATGGCATAAAAAAAGATAGTTAGATATATATAATATTGAGATTTTTATACCCATTTCAATCAGAAATTCTTTGCTATCTTTGATGTAAGAAGAGGTAAAGCGTTAGAGTTATTCTTTTTTTTTTAGAAAACAAAAATTAAAAAATGAATATAGTAGTAATAGATAACTATGATAGTTTTGTTTACAACCTAGTGCATTACCTAGAGGAGCTAGATTGTAGGGTAACGGTTGTAAGAAACGATCAGTTTGACATTGATAGTTTATCATTTTATGATAAAATACTACTCTCTCCTGGACCGGGTATTCCTTCACAAGCGGGCCAATTAAAACAGGTTATTACATCCTATGCACGAAAAAAACCTATTCTTGGGGTTTGTCTGGGACTACAGGCTATTGCAGAGGTATTTGGAGGCACACTTAACAATCTTCCTGATGTATTTCATGGGGTGGCCACAAAAGCGAATATCATTGTTAAGGATGCCCCTTTATTTAAGAACCTAAGCCCTGAGATAGAAATTGGCAGATACCACAGTTGGGTTGTAAACAAAGATGATTTTCCTGAGAGCCTTGAAATAACCTCGGTAGATAAAACAGGACAGATTATGTCTTTAAGACATAGAGAATTTGATATAAGAGCCGTGCAGTTTCATCCAGAGAGTGTGCTTACACCCCAAGGAAAACAGATGATTCAAAATTGGGTATTAATGTAGGTAATGATTTTTAGCATATTTTGTAAAGCAAGGCTATCTAATAAAAACTGGGGCATGTTCTTTAGTTGTTTCTTGCTCGCTAAAACGATAGCCATCATAATCAAAACCCTTTATATCTTCTAGGCTTTGGGCGTTAGTGTTAACAACATAACGAGTCATACTACCTCTTGCTTTTTTAGCGAAAAAGGAAATAATTTTTAGTTTACCATTTTTAAAGTCTTTGAAAACTGGAGATATTACCGTGCTCTTTATATTTTTAGATTGAAGAACTTTAAAATACTCTGCACTTGCAAGATTTAAAAATAATTCTCCTTCTTTTAGTTCTGCATTAATGGCATCGGTCAGAGTAGTTCCCCAAAACTCATATAAATTTTTAGCCTTGTTAATACCCAAAGAAGTACCCATTTCAAGTCTATAGGGTTGTATAAGATCTAAAGGACGTAATACGCCATACATGCCTGATAAAATGCGTAGTGTGTTGTTAAGAACATCTATTTTATCCTCATTAAGACTGTAGGGGTCTAAACCTGTGTATACATCTCCTGCAAATGCAAATACTGCTTGTCTTGCATTTTCAGGTGTAAAAGGGATACTAAAATCTTTATAACGCAAGTAGTTTAAATCAGCAAGTTTGTCACTAATATGCATTAAATCACCAATAGCCTTTTTAGATTTACTTTCTAGTTTTTTATTTAACTGTGCTGCTTGTTCCAAAAATAGTGGCTGAGTTGCTATTTTAGTTGGAAGCTTAGATTCAAAATCTAGGGATTTGGCTGGAGATACAACAATTTTCATGTAACAGGTGTTTTTATAAAAATAATAAGAAAAAAAGAAATTGCACTGCTTTGCTTTATAGAATTAGGAGATGCTATTTTTAGAATAGTTACGCCATTTATCTAAACAAGCTTCCATGTCTTGTGGGATTGGTGCTTCAAAACGCATAAACTCATTGGTTGTTGGATGCATAAAACCAAGTGTTTTGGCATGGAGTGCTTGGCGAGGTAATACCTTAAAACAATTATCTACAAATTGTTTATACTTACTAAAGGTGGTCCCTTTCAAAATTGCGTTTCCGCCATACCGCTGGTCGTTAAATAAAGTATGACCTATGTGCTTCATATGAACACGTATTTGATGGGTACGTCCGGTTTCTAGTTTACAAGAAACTAAGGTTACATACCCTAGGTGTTCTAAAACTTTGTAATGAGTTACAGCTGGTTTTCCTTTATCTAAATCATCTTGGTCAAGATATACAGTGTTCTGTAATCTATTTTTTGGATGACGTCCTATATGCCCCTCTATGGTGCCATGCTCTTCTTGCATTGTACCCCAAGCAATAGCAACATATTCTCGTTCTGTGGTTTTATTGAAAAACTGCTTTGATAGGTGAGCCATTGCCTCTTCTGTTTTTGCAACTACAAGTAAACCCGTGGTATCTTTATCTATCCTGTGAACAAGCCCTGGTCTATCACTGCTATTATTTGGCAAGTTATCAAAATGAAAAGCGAGTGCGTTAATTAAAGTGCCACTATAATTTCCATGACCTGGGTGGACCACCATTCCTGCTGCTTTATTTACAACCAGTAGCGCGTCATCTTCATATACAATATCAATGGGTAAATCTTCAGGGGTAAGAAGCATCTCATAAGGTGGATGTTCAAAACGAACGGTTATAACATCGTGGGCCTTGACCTTATAGTTAGATTTAACGACATTATCATTTACAAATATATTTCCCTCTTTTGCAGATTTTTGAATTCTATTTCTAGTGGCATTCTCTACCTTATTCATCAGGAATTTATCAACCCTTAGTGGTGATTGACCTTTATCTGCTACAAATCTAAAATGCTCGTATAAGTCATCCCCCTTAGAGCCAATATTTTGCGGACCACTAATTTTCTCCATCTGCATTTTCTTTTGTGTCATCCTTTTTTTGCGTTTTAAATCTATTTAAAGAACCATCTCCAACAACAATATCTATCAGTGAGGTCTTTTGTAATTTATCTCCTGTAGCCAATTTAATCCCTTTATGACGTAGCTCCAGTACTTGATCGCTTATGTGTGCCTTGGTGGTTACAGTACCAATTTTAAAACCAACAGCCAATAGAGTAGGTCGTCCCTGTCGCAAGGTACGCCCTATAACCTCAGGAATACTAATTTTTACATATCCAGATGGATTTAAAGCCAAATAAATTTTACGATCTTGCTTCACCATGTGTCCTGGCCTTGGCACTTGTTCAATGACAGAGTATGTTGGGTACTGTGGGTTGTAGTTTGCAGAATCCATTATTTCTGATCGTAACCCCAGCTGTTGAAGAGTGTCATTTACCTGGAGTACAGACATTTTTGAAAGGTCTGGAACCGCTATTTGCTGGCCATGATTAGTGGTTGTTTTTAGCCACCAAAACAACAAAAAGGTAAGCGTAATAAGCACTAAAAAAGCATATAACAGTTGCTTAACTAACTTGGCTGTAAAGGAAGACTTCATAAATTTGACACATTGATTGTTGTTCTACAAAAATATAAAACCTAAAGTTAGTATCTTTCTACCTTTAAACAATATTTTCGCAAAAGCTTTATATTGCAAACCATAGCAAACATCTATTTATGATATGCTAAGCAATTTATATTTGATATGTCTAAAAAAATAGTAGCTATCGCCATGGGCGGTTATTCCAGTGAATTTGAAATATCTTTAAAAAGTGGAGAGGTAGTCTATCAGGCTATAGACAAAACCAAATATGAGGTTTACAGAGTCCATGTACTAGAGAACAATTGGTACTATGTATTGCCTGATGGCAGAAAGGCAGCCGTTGATAAAAAAAGTTTTGGATGCTCTTACAAGGGTAATACCATAACACCAGATGTGGTTTTTAACACCATACACGGTACTCCCGGAGAAGATGGAATGCTAGCCTGTTATTTAGATCTTATTGGAATACCTCAAACAAGCGCGGATTTTTACCAAGCTGCTCTAAGTTTTAACAAGCGTGATTGCTTGAGTGTCCTAAAAAAAATGGGCGTTAAGTGCGCAAACTCTATTTATATTAATAAGGGAGATGTCATAGACACTAAAGAAATTATAAAAACAGTTGGCCTACCTTTTTTTGTGAAACCCAATAGAGCTGGTTCTAGTTTTGGTATTAGCCGTGTACAAAGGGCTGAAATGTTACCAGAGGCATTACTAGAGGCCTACAAAGAAGATACAGAGGTACTCATTGAAAGTGAACTTGTGGGTATAGAAGTATCTGTTGGAGCCTTCACCAATAAGGGGCAAATACAGGTTTTAAATCCTACTGAAATTGTTTCAGAAAATGACTTTTTTGATTATGAGGCTAAGTACCAAGGAAAATCACAAGAAATAACACCCGCTAGAATTTCAGATAAAGATAAAAAAGCGGTTCAGCAAGTAACAAAACAAATTTACAAACTACTTAAAATGAATGGGGTTACTCGTAGTGATTTTATTATTCAAGATGGGATTCCATATTTCATTGAAATTAATACAACACCCGGCCTTTCTAAAGAAAGTATTATTCCAAAACAGCTTGAGGATGCGCAGATAAGCCTAACAGCCTTTTTCACAATGCTGATCAATAATGCCATAGTAAGGGCTTAGTTGTATGAGTCCTACAACTTTCAAAAGGTAACTCCCCTGATAAGAAAAGGTATAAAATCTGTATCTTTACCCTTTAAAACAAATATTGTGTCAAACACTTCAAAAAAAATAGCTGTATTTCCAGGATCTTTTGATCCCATAACTTTAGGTCATGTAGATATTATAAATAGAGCACTCCCTCTTTTTGATACAATTATTATTGCCATTGGCAGCAATGCAGCAAAAAACCATATGTGGTCTTTACAGCAAAGAAAAGCTGCTATTGAGACCTTTTTTAAAAATAATGATGCTATAAAAGTGGCTACCTACCACGGGTTAACTGCAACCTTTTGTAAAGAACAAGGGGCTGGATTTATTATAAGAGGACTGCGCAACTCCGCAGATTTTGAGTATGAGCAAAGTATTGCACAGGCCAATGATAAAGTAAATGGGATAGACAGTGTTTTTATAATTTCAAGGCCAGAGTATGGTTTTATATCTTCTTCTATTGTTAGAGATATAGCCAGAAACGGCGGTGACTACAGCAAGCTCATACCTTAGTTTATGGTAGTTTGTAGTAAGCAAACAAACTCTAAAGTTTATCTTACCTTGGTTTTTTAATTCTTTTTACTATTGTTAATACAATCCCCACCACTATCAAAACTAAAGAAGGATAAAAAGTAAGTAGCGTTAAAAGACCTAAACCTAAGGCATTCCCTGCATCTATAATAGACAAGGCATCTAAAGCTATTGCTATTAGTAATGGGGCAGATCCAAAAAACAAAAGGCAAAGGCCCACTTGCAATACTTTATGTAGTTTATTCCAGAAAAGTTTGAAACCCACATCTTGTTTTTTTATGTTCAACATTACAGTGAAGATACTCCTAATTTCCTTATAAAGGGCGGTAAGAAAATAGGGCACAAAAAAACTCCGCTAGTTTCCTAGTGGAGTTTTTTTTATGGGTTAGAATCAATCTATAAGGAAGCTACGTGCTTTGCCATGTTAGATTTTAAGTTAGAAGCTTTATTATTATGAATAATATTTTTCTTAGCTAACTTATCAATCATACCATTGATTGAAGGCAATGTCTTCTCTGCTTCTTTTTTATCTTCAAGTTCTTGAAAACGCTTCATCGCATTACGAGCTGTTTTGTGCTGGTAACGGTTAAGTAAACGTTTTGTTTCGCTACTTCTAATTCTTTTTAGTGCTGACTTATGATTTGCCATAATATTTTTTATTTACTTTTTGTAGTCCGTAGGGGAATCGAACCCCTGTTACCAGGATGAAAACCTGGCGTCCTAACCCCTAGACGAACGGACCATTTGTTTTTAATTCGGGTGCAAAAATACGAACATTTTTACATGCTACAAACCCTTTATAGATTTTTTTTGAAAAATTTTAATACGCTTTTGCAAACAAAACTTTTCTAGCAGAAACCTTTCCTGTAACAATACACGTGCCTGGTTCATTATCAGTGTCTAAGGGTATACAACGAATGGTTGCCTTGGTTTCTTTTTTTATTTGCTCTTCTGTTGCAGAACTACCGTCCCAATGAGCAGAAATAAATCCGCCCTTTTCACTCAAGACCTTTTTAAACTCATCATAGCTAGAAACTTGTGTTGTATGTGCAGTTCTGTAGTTTACAGCCTTTGTAAATAAGTTGTCTTGTATTTCTTCTAGAAGGGCTTCTACTCTAGCCACTACAGAGCTAGTTTCTACGATCTCTTTGGTTAGGGTATCTCTTCTTGCCATCTCTACTGTTCCCTTTTCTAAATCTTTAGGGCCAATAGCAATTCGTAAAGGCACTCCCTTAAGTTCATATTCATTAAATTTCCAACCTGGCTTGTGGGTATCTCTTTTATCAAATTTTACACGCACTCCATTGGCTCGTAATTCACTCATCAGGCTGTTGGCAAGGTCACTTACCGCGTCAAACTGCTGGTCATTTCTATAAATAGGAACAATAACAACTTGATCTGGCGCTAATTTTGGTGGTAATACTAGACCGTTATCGTCACTGTGGGTCATAATTAAGGCGCCCATTAAACGAGTAGAAACTCCCCAAGAGGTAGCCCAAACATACTCTTGTTTTCCTTCTTTATTTGCAAATTTTACATCAAATGCCTTGGCAAAGTTTTGACCTAGAAAATGAGATGTCCCTGCCTGCAAGGCCTTTCCATCTTGCATCAATGCCTCTATACAGTAGGTTTCTAAAGCACCAGCAAAACGTTCACTTTCTGTCTTTAATCCCTTTACAACTGGAACCGCCATATGGTTTTCAACAAAATCTGCATATACATTCATCATTTGTTCAGACTCTGCAATGGCCTCCTCTTTGGTAGCATGCGCTGTGTGTCCTTCTTGCCATAGAAACTCTGCGGTACGTAAAAACAAACGTGTACGCATCTCCCACCTCACTACATTGGCCCACTGATTTATTAAAAGAGGTAAATCTCTGTAAGACTGTATCCATTTTCTGTAAGTATCCCAGATAATTGTTTCTGAGGTTGGACGCACAATAAGTTCTTCCTCTAGCTTGGCAGACTCATCCACAACTATACTGCCGTTTTCTGCTGTTTTGAGTCTGTAATGAGTAACAACTGCACATTCTTTAGCAAAGCCATCTACATGACTTGCTTCTTTACTGAAATATGACTTAGGAATAAACAAAGGAAAGTATGCATTTTGATGTCCCGTTTCTTTAAACATTCTATCCAATTCTGCTTGCATCATTTCCCAAATAGCAAAACCATAGGGTTTAATTACCATACAACCGCGAACACCGCTATTTTCGGCAAGATCTGCCTTTATAACAAGTTCGTTATACCATTTTGAATAATCCTCTTCACGAGTTGTTAAGTTCTTAGCCATAGATTTAAGTTTGGCACAAATGTTGTGAATATTATATTGATTAGTTTACCTCGACAAAACTAACTAAATTTACCATGTTCAACAATTAAAACATTACTGTTATGCAAGCATCTTTTATTACATTTAAAAAAATAGTTCACTTAAGTGCTTTTAGTGTTATTGCATTACTTTTAAATGCTTGCGGAAGTTACCCTTCAACTACTTTTGAGGATAGCAAAGCAAACTACAATACTCAAAACTCAACTCAGAGCCAAGAGGTGGCAGACCAACAGCCGCCTAGTGATAGCTATTACAAACAATATTTCAACTCAAAAACATCCGCCTACGATGCTCTTGAACAAGGCAACGTATTTACAGATATTGATGCCTATAGTACTACAGAAAGCATAAATAAAGACGGTTACATTGTTGAACAACAAACCAAACAAGAGGATGAATATGGCCCTTGGGGAGAAAACAGCAAAGACATTACAATAAATATTTATGACCATTCACCAATAGTGAGATGGAACCGCCCTTACTGGTGGTACGGCTCAGGTTGGGGATATTCCTACAACTGGTGTAGCCCTTTTTGGGGTATCGGTTATGGATGGGGATACCCATATTATGGGTATTATGGATGGGGATATCCTTTCTACTATGGAGGGTATTACAACAATTTTTACAACCCATACTACGGAAATCCATACAACGGATACGCATATAGTAGAGGAAGAAGAAGTTCAGATTACTACAATGGCACATCGTTTTTAAGAACGACGCGATATTCTATGAGAGATGCCTCGAGAGGGGTTTCTATTGCCAGGACTAAAAACATAAGAAGGACTACAAATGACATAACTGCTTCATCTAATACTAGGGTTGCAAGAAGAGCCAGAATCGCAAGAAACACACCTAGTAAACGATATTCTAGAAACCAAACAAACTACTCAAGTAGATCCACCAGAAATACTAGAACTAATAGTCAAAACACAAGACAAAGAAACACCCGTAATTACAACTCTAGAAGTAACAATCAAAATAATTCTAGAAGAAACACAAACACTGCTCCTACCAGAAGAAGCTCTACTATAAGCAGACCAAGAACAACTACAAGAAGTGCAAGATCACCTCGTATAAAAGGGTAAGATACAATTCTAGTTGTTATCGTTACTGTATACGGCAACTATTAAAAATCCGCTCCATAATATCATGGAGCGGCTTTTTTTGTTTTAAATACAAGAGTAGTTACTATCTCTTAAGAGTAAAATGTCCTCTAATTTCTTTCTGTATTCCTTGTTCTTTGTACTCTACTCTAAACCAGTAATCACTCGAGGGTAGTGCATTGCCATTATACGTCCCGTCCCATCCTGGGGTGAGTGGACTAATTTGCTTCAAGAGTTTACCATAACGGTCAAAGATGTAAATGTTGGCCTCTGGGTCAAAATCTGCAATACCAATTATATTCCAAGTATCATGATACCCATCGTTATTTGGGGTGAAGTAATTTGGATAATCCACTACTCCAATATCAAAGCTAACCTGCCCACATCCATTGGCATCCTTTATCGTTAT
>Ga0206127_1002417_pt1 | contig 18594 bp, 17 predicted proteins | sample Helgoland_Spring_6_FD_148646 | JGI IMG/M metagenome (GOLD analysis project Ga0206127, IMG submission 148646) | Pelagic subsurface seawater microbial communities from Kabeltonne, Helgoland, North Sea - Helgoland_Spring_Bloom_20160419_1 | ecosystem: Environmental > Aquatic > Marine > Epipelagic ...
GTTCGTGTTCCGTGAGGAATATTACAAAGAGCGTGAGAAACCGGGCGATCATGACCTTGAAGCCATGGCCAGATGGCAGGAAGAGATGGAGCGGCTGCACGGTCGTGCGGAAATTATCATTGGTAAGCAGCGACACGGCCCTATCGGAACAGTGGACCTTAGCTTTGAAGGGCGCTTTACGCGATTTGGAAATCTGGTGCAGCCATGGCAGCAAGGCGGCGATCAGGAATTTTAATGACGTGGGCATCAGATACAGCTGGCAACCGCCCGCTTTTGTTCTCTGAAAGCGGCAGTATTTTTAGTACATCCCACCATATTCAACGAAACATCACCCATATGCCGAGATTTCCAACAGAAAGATGCGCCCAAAATTCAGTCCAGACCTATTCGCACTAAGTGCTGCGCCGAACATAAGGTCCATCACCGGTCCAACGGCCAGACGCCAAGCGACAGGATAACGCTTAGGGATGCCACGACGGAACGTATTTGGCGTCGATACCACCATATGATCGTGCCACATTGATCCACCGCAATTGTACTCGCACGCGTTTTACCCCTTCACCAATCCGCATGGTCCTGTCAAAACCATGATATGACGTCTGCAACGCTCTCAATCGATCTTGGCGCGGTGGTGCGCAACTGGCAAACCCTAGATGCTCTAAGCGAGGGTGAAACAGGCGCCGTTGTCAAAGCCAATGGATATGGGCTTGATGCAGCCAAGATTGCCATTGCGCTTGCGCGTGTAGGTGCGCGCAGTTTCTTTGTCGCAACAGCAGATGAAGGGCTCAGCCTGCGCGATGCACTTGGCGTGGGCCCAGAAATTTACGTCTTTTCAGGTCACATGGATGGCGATACGCATCAGGTCCGAACGGGCGAGCTGACGCCGCTGCTGAACTCGGTCGATCAGATGTTGCGTCACGTCGAGGCGTTACCCGGACATCGGTTTGGCCTGCAGCTTGATAGCGGAATGAACCGACTGGGCATGGAGCCTGCCGAATGGTTGGCGGTACGCGATATCGCGCTTTCTCAGCAGCCAGAGTTGGTCATGTCCCACTTGGCCTGTGCCGATGAACCATCAAACCCTATGAATGCGCAGCAGCTTGAAACATTCCGCGCAATAACCGACGGGATCGATGCCCCACGTTCGCTAGCGGCAACTGGTGGCACGCTGTTGGGTTCTGCTTACCATTTCGACATGACACGGCCCGGCGTCGGTCTTTATGGTGGTTTGCCATTTGCCGATGCTGCGCCCGTTGTCACCCTTGATCTGCCAATTATTCAGGTTCGCGAGGTCGAGGCTGGTGAAACGGTAGGCTATGGCAATGCATGGGTGGCCCCCCGCAACAGTCACATCGCAACCGTGTCAGGCGGCTATGCCGATGGCATAATCCGCGCCATGGGGTCCAAAGCGACGCTTTATGCCGGTGATACACCCTGCCCAGTCGTGGGTCGGGTTTCAATGGACCTGATTACAGCGGATGTGTCTAACCTCGGAGAGGTTCCCGAAACGCTCCAACTGATGGGCAAACACCAATCGGTCGATGCCATAGCCGACGCTGCGGGCACCATCGGCTATGAGATACTGACATCACTCGGACAGCGTTATTGCCGGGTATTTTCCGAATGAACCTACTGGCAAAGATCGGGCGCACAGCGCTTGGCCTGCTGGCCGCCGTCGGGCGTGTAAGCCTGTTTGCCGGGGCCACGCTGACGCACCTGATCCGTCCGCCGTTTTACCCACGCGAAGTGGGTCTGGCGCTATTGCACATCGGTTGGTTGTCCTTGCCAGTGGTCGGACTGACGGCGATCTTCACCGGTGGCGCGCTGGCGTTGCAAATTTATGCAGGCGGCGCGCGGTTCAACGCCGAAGCCGTGGTGCCCCAGATCGTTGCAATCGGGATGGTCCGGGAACTGGGCCCTGTCTTAGTCGGTTTGATGATCGCAGCCCGCGTGACATCATCAATTGCGGCTGAAACCGCCACGATGAAAGTGACCGAACAGATCGACGCTCTGGTCACACTGTCCACTCACCCAATGAAATACCTCACTGCGCCGCGCGTGCTGGCTGCCACGCTCACTGTACCATTGCTGGTTGGCGTGGGCGACATCATAGGTATCTTTGGTGGCTATGCGGTCGCGACCGGTACATTGGGGTTCAACGCGGCCGCCTATATCCAGAACACGGTCGACTTTATCGAACTCAAAGACATCAGCTCCAGCCTCGCAAAGGGCGCAGCCTTTGGCTTTATCGCAGCACTCATGGGATGTTATTTCGGAATGAATTCCGGACGCGGCGCCCAAGGCGTGGGGCGTGCAACCAAAGGCTCAGTCGAGGCTGCCGCCGTCTTAATCCTTGCCGCCAACTTCGTGCTCACGGGGGTATTCTTCTCAATATGACCCCTGCCATCTCATTTGACCCATCTTCATCTTGCCAAATAAACTCCCGCCGGAGGCTCCTGAAGGCCACAAGAGGCACAGCCCCATGATTACCTTGGAAAACGTGCACAAAAGCTTTGACGACAACCATGTTCTGCGTGGCGTCACCCTACATGTGGCCAAAGGCACCTCGATGGTTATCATCGGCGGTTCTGGCACCGGCAAGTCGATCTGCATCAAAACGATCCTAGGTCTGGTAACGCCTGAACAGGGAAGGATCACCGTGGATGGCACAGACGTGACGCAGGCGGATCGCGACGCCTTTCTTGCGCGGTTTGGCATGCTGTTTCAGGGCGGCGCATTGTTCGATTCACTGCCAGTTTGGCAAAACGTCGCCTTCCGCCTGCTGCGCGGCAGTTTGGCACGTCCCCGCGACGATGCACGCGCAGTGGCCATAGAGAAATTGCGTCGCGTCGGACTGACGCCAGACGTCGCAGACCGCTTTCCAGCCGAGCTGTCAGGCGGCATGCAAAAACGCGTTGGTCTGGCCCGTGCCATTGCCGCCGACCCTGAGATCATCTTTTTCGACGAACCCACCACCGGGCTCGACCCGATCATGGCAGGTGTGATCAATGCTCTGATACGCGAGATTGTGACCGAGATGGGAGCCACGACCATGACGATCACGCACGACATGACTTCGGTGCGCACCATAGCTGACAACGTGGCAATGCTGCACGCAGGCAAAATTCGATGGACCGGTCCAGTCTCCAAGATGGACGCTGCGGGCGACCCTTATGTTGATCAATTCATCCATGGTCGCGCCGAAGGGCCCATCGAAGCCGTACGATAATCAAAATAGGTATTTCATATGGAAACCTTCAATTATTTCGAAATTCTCAGCACAACGGGCCCATGTACCGCTTTGTGAATCTGTCCCTGCTGATCCTGTTTCCAATTTCATGGTTTGCACCACTTATGCGCGCGGGGCTGTTGCCGCTCTTTAACTTGCGTGAGATCTCGGTTGTCACAGGGTTGCAATCGCTCTGGAGCAACGACGTATTTCTTGCCTTTGTCGTCGCTATCTTTGCCCTGGTCGCACCCTATGCAAAAACCATTATTCTGGCCCTGATCCACTGGCAGCGGCTTAGCCCGCGGGTCACACCTGTATTGGGCATCTTGGCAAAACTGGCTATGGCAGACGTTTTTTTGATCGCTCTCTATATCACGCTTGCCAAAGGTCTTAGCGTTGGTCGGCTCGAAACAGCTTGGGGGCTGTACCTGTTTACCGCCTGCATTATTGCTTCTATCTGGGAGAGTTGGGCCACTGAACGCACACACAAGCTTGCCCGCAACCTGCAATAATCCTTTGACCCCGCACCATCGCTGAGGCACACCCGCGCCATGGCAAAGAGCACGTCTTACTCCTGTACGTCCTGCGGGACGTCATTTACCAAGTGGTCCGGCCGTTGCGACAGCTGCGGCCAATGGAACACAATTACCGAAGACAAAGGCCTGTCTGCCGGACCGGGCGCTAAATCTTTGGGTGCTAAACGCGGCGCAGCCATGACCCTGTCTGACCTGCGCGCACATGACACCCCACCCCCTCGCACAGAATCCGGCATGTCAGAGCTAGACCGCGTGTTTGGCGGTGGACTGGTGCCAGCCTCCGCGATTTTGGTCGGCGGCGACCCGGGCATTGGTAAATCTACATTGCTTTTGCAGGCTGCAGCGCAGTTTGCCCGACGTGGGCTCAAGACAATCTATGTCAGTGGCGAAGAGGCCAGCGCCCAAGTGCGCATGCGTGCTGCAAGGCTGGGCCTGACGGACGCACCCGTGCAATTGGCAGCAGAAACGAACCTGCGCAATATTTTGACAACGCTTGAGGCCGAGACACCGGGCCTCGCCATCATCGATTCGATCCAAACCATGTGGCTCGATACCGTCGACAGCGCGCCCGGTTCAGTCAGTCAGGTGCGCGCAGTTGCCCATGAACTGACCACATTCGCCAAACGCAAAGGCGTCAGCATTGTGCTTGTTGGCCACGTCACCAAAGAAGGCCAAATCGCAGGCCCCCGCGTGGTCGAACACATGGTCGACACTGTGCTTTATTTCGAAGGCGAGCGCGGCCACCAGTTCCGCATTTTGCGCGCCGTTAAAAACCGCTTTGGCCCAGCAGATGAAATTGGCGTCTTTGAGATGACCGGCGCGGGCCTCGCCGAGGTGACCAATCCATCGGCCCTTTTTCTGAGCGAACGGGGTGAACCATCCCCCGGGTCAGTTGTGTTTGCTGGCATCGAAGGTACCCGGCCGGTCCTTTGCGAATTGCAAGCGCTCGTGGCCCCTTCACCTCATTCACAAGCCCGCCGTACGGTTGTGGGTTGGGACGGTGGTCGGCTAGCGATGATTCTTGCTGTGTTAGAGGCGCGTTGCGGCATCCCCTTTGCCGGACTAGATGTTTATCTGAATGTCGCAGGTGGCATGAAAATTTCTGAACCTGCAGCTGACCTTGCGGTTGCTGCTGCCCTGCTAAGTGCGCGCGAAGACAGTGCATTGCCAGCCGATACCGTCGTATTCGGGGAAATCAGCCTGTCAGGCGCACTTCGACCGGCTCCCCAGACAGAAAACAGGTTGAAAGAGGCACAAAAACTTGGTTTCACCAACGCGATCGCAGCCAAGGGTGGCAAACCCCATAGCCGATCCGGCATGACGCTAAATCAAATGAGCGATTTGACCGGGTTTGTCGGCGAGATATTCGGCGCGGGCTAAGTGCCGCGCAAACAGAACAAAGGGCAGGACCATGGACGGGTTCACTATCATTGATGGCATTGTAGCCGCTGTAATCATTCTCTCGTCGTTGCTGGCTTATAGTCGAGGCATTGTGCGCGAAACAACAGCCATTGCCGGCTGGGTCGCTGCTGCTGTGCTGGGTTTTCTTTTTGCTCCGCAGGTCGAACCACTCGTTGGCGAGATTCCAGTTGTAGGCACGTTCATTTCCGATAGTTGTGAATTAAGCATAATTGGGGCTTTTGCCATTGTCTTTGCAATCGCGCTTATAATTGTCTCGCTTTTCACACCGCTTTTATCCTCTCTGATACAACGCTCACGCGTCAGCGGCATTGATCAGGGGCTGGGTTTTCTTTTTGGGGTCCTGCGCGGCATTCTGTTGGTGGCAATCGCATTCTTTGTCTATGATACTGTAATAACAGGCGAAGAATTCACCATGGTGGATGAAAGCCGCTCTGCCGCTGTGTTTGGTCGCTTCACCACTCAGATCGAAGAACAAAACCCTGAGCAAGCCTTGGGGTGGATCACAAGGCAATACGAGGGCCTTGTCGGCAACTGCGGACAGTAATCGCTGTCAGCCAATTCGATCTTACCAACCCGGCTTTGGCGTCACACGAAATAAACAAACGCAGATGATTTGTGATAGGTTCGTGACAGTCTCGCGTGCAGTTGTTAAACGACTTTCAAATTAACCGGATTCGGAGCTGCCCATTGTCCGACACTTCCGACGCGCGTATGCCACCCGCGCACCCTTTTGACTTTGATGCCTTGCGCGGTATCGAAGATGGCGACAAGCTTAAGGAAGAGTGTGGGGTTTTTGGTGTCCTTGGTACCATGGACGCGGCCAACTTTGTGGCACTTGGATTGCACGCCCTTCAACATCGTGGCCAAGAAGCCGGTGGTATCGTGTCGTACGACGCGGCCCATGGATTTAATTCGGCCCGACGATTTGGCTATGTCCGCGACAACTTTACGTCGCAGTCCATTATGGAAACGCTGCCTGGGCCACTGGCCATCGGCCATGTGCGGTACTCGACTTCAGGTTCCAAAGGGCAAACCGCGATTCGCGATGTGCAACCGTTCTTTGGTGAATTCGCGATGGGCGGTGCTGCGATCGCACATAACGGCAATATAACCAACGCCGAAGCTCTGCGGCGTGAATTGATCGAACGCGGCTCGATTTTTCAGAGCTCGTCAGACAGCGAATGTATCATCCATTTGATGGCGCGTTCGCTGCAACGCAATATCCCCGAACGCATGGAGGACGCATTACGCCGGGTCGAAGGGGCGTTTTCCGTGGTTGCCATGACGCGCACCAAGCTGATTGGCGTGCGCGATCCTTTGGGGGTGCGCCCCCTGATGCTAGGTCGTCTTCCCGGGGGCCACGTGCTGAGTTCAGAGACCTGCGCGCTCGACATCATTGGCGCAGAATTTGTGCGTGAGATCGAACCCGGAGAGATGGTTGTGATCACCGACAAAGGCATCGAAAGCCGCTTTCCATTTCGTCCAAAAAAGTCACGCTTTTGCATATTTGAGCACGTCTACTTCAGCCGCCCTGACAGCATTCTTGGCGGAAGAAGCGTGTACGAGACCCGCGAAAACATTGGCCGCGAGCTGGCCAAGGAATCACCCGTTGAGGCAGATCTTGTTTGCCCAGTTCCTGACAGTGGCACACCCGCAGCCATAGGTTTTTCTTTGGAATCCGGCATTCCCTATGCCATGGGTATCATCCGCAACCAATATGTTGGGCGCACATTCATCGAGCCTACCGAAAGCATCCGAAACATGGGGGTGCGCCTTAAGCTGAACGTCAACCGCGCCCTAATTCGAGGCAAGCGGGTGATCCTTGTGGACGATTCTGTAGTGCGCGGCACCACCAGCCGCAAAATCAAGGAAATGATACTCGATGCGGGTGCCGCCGAAGTGCACTTCCGCATCGCGTCCCCTCCAACAGCTTGGCCGTGCTTTTACGGCGTCGACACTCCGCAACGCGAAAAATTACTCGCCGCCACCATGTCAGAAGAAGAAATGACCGAACATCTGGGTGTCGACAGCCTCAAGTTCATCTCTCTTGATGGTCTATATAGGGCCGTGGGCGAAGCAGAGGGCAGAAACCCCAACCAACCACAATACTGCGACGCATGCTTTAGTGGCGAATATCCGGTCGAGCCTGCTGACATGATTCAAAAGGGCTTCGAAATAAAGGCAGCAGAATAATACCGCCACAAGTAACCTTTTTAGCGTGGACTGCTTCATGGATAAGGATACTTGAAAAAATGTCCGTCTAGAAAAGCCCCTGCAACAGTCCATGTGACGCGCGGAAGCGGTACATTAGAACTGATCTGCAGTCCTGAGGCTGCTACACACAGTTATCTATAAATACTACAACGCAAACCGGGCTGCCCAGCCATTTCAAATGGGCTATGCTTCGACCAAACACAAATCGGACGATAGGCACGCAAGTTATTATGCAACTGGTTCTTCATGCAGGCGCACATTTTACTGAGAGCGATCGGCTTTTCCGTTGCCTGCTGCGCAACAAGGAACGTTTCGCTCGTAGTGGCGTGACGATACCCGGACCCAGCAAATACCGAACATTGCTACGCAAAACTCTGATAGCGATGCAGGATCACCCGGCGGCTCCAGATGCTGGCGAAGTTCTTTTGGACATGATCCTAGAAGAAGAAGACGCAGATCGGGTTATCTTGTCTCATATGTTTCTGTTCGGCGCACCCCGCGCTTGCGTGCGAGGTGGATTGATCTACGCAATGGCGCCTGAGTGCGTCGAAAAGATTGCGACTTTGTTCGCTCATGACGATATTGAGCTGTTTCTGGCAATCCGCAACCCGGCAACATTCCTGCCCGCGCTCTTGAATGACTCGCCGCAGGAAAACATGCCAGAATTTCTGCGCGGTGCAGATCCTTTTACTATTCGCTGGTCCGACACATTCACCGCGCTTCGCGCTGCGGCCCCCACCATATCGATTACGACCTGGTGCTTTGAGGATATGCCGATACTGTGGGCTCAGATCATCCGTGAGATGGCCGGCTTTGAGCGTGAAGAAAAGATAATTGGTGGTTTTGACCTTTTGTCCAAAATCATGACCAAAGAAGGGATGCAACGCTTCGAAAGCTACATCGCATCCCACCCAAACATGCCAGAGATGCAAAAGCGCAAGGTGATTAGTGTGTTTCTGGACAAATATGCAATCGAAGCAGAAATCGAAGAAGAACTGAATGCTCCCGGATGGAGCGAAGCGATAATTGACAACATGACCAGTATTTATGAGCAAGACATTGCGGCAATTGCCGGCATGTCAGGCGTCACATTTGTTACGCCCTAAGAGTTAGGCGATGGGCTTTGCGCGCCGGACACTGCGCTTCAAAACAATTTAATTAATCATGGTCTTTTAACGCCCATGTTTAGGAAATAATTGACACTTTGAGCTTCCGAAACGCATTTCGAGAACATTGGTGTGACCAAATCGCGTGACCATCTGTCACTGCCAAGCCAGCGGTACAAGAGAGACAGTTATTCAAACCGGTCGACCCAGCATGTAAAATTATACTGTTGCTAGCATACTGTCTGTCTTAGCCCATGCCCAACGCTTCTTTGTACATTTCAAGTACAGCCTCTTCTTCGGCGATATCGTCTTTGTCACGTTTGCGCAGTGCAATGACCTTACGTATGACCCGCGTGTCATAGCCACGCCCCTTGGCCTCCGCCATCACCTCTTTTTGCTGATCGGCGATATCTTTTTTTTCCATTTCCAGTCGCTCGTAGCGTTCAATGAACTGGCGCAGTTCGTCGGCTGTGACCCGGTAGCTTTCGGCATTGGTCGCGGTATCTGACATTGGGGTCTCCTGAGCGATAAATGGACTTGCTGGATAGCCCCGTGTCGGGATTGCTGCAAGAGGAGAAGTCAGGATTGCATCGGCTTGCCATGGGTGTCGCGCTGCGGTACCTGAGCCGCATGGAACAAAGCACATCAAACGTTCTGCTTAACGGCATGATCTGGGGCGGGGCATCGCTGTCAGTCCTTGGCCTGTTTGGTCTTGGCTGGTGTGTGGTAACGGTTTTTCGCGCACGAAAAGCAAAGCTGGACGATGCCGCTATGCGTGCCGTCCTACAACGGGTCTTACCGCGCAATCTTGGCGCACTGTTTCTCTCTGTTATCGGGCTGATGTTTGTAATTGTTGGTATTTTTCTGAAATAGATTTGACACAATTCTGCGTCGCTCAATACCTGAAATTCATGTCAGACGATTTTGCTGATTTTTCTAGGGAAAGACTTGGGCAGTTCGCTTTAAGAGCACCGAACTTGATACGCTGCTGGACACTGCGATGAACCCGGCTTACTCCTTGCACTCATGGATATCAGAACAATCACGCCCAGCTATAGTGTCGCCCCTCAAATTGAGCCCGCAGACATGGAAGACCTTGTCGCTGCTGGTGTTACAACCATCATCAACAACCGTCCAGATGAGGAAGTACCGCCCTCCCTTCAGGCGGATATCATGGAAGCTGCAGCCAAGTCAGCGGGCCTCGCCTTTGTACGATTACCGCTGACGCACCAAACTCTGACACCCCAAAATATACGCTTACACGCAGATCACGTAGCGGGAAGTACTGGGCCTGTGCTCGCGTATTGCGCATCCGGAACACGCTCCACCATAGTTTGGGCTTTAGGCCAAGCCGGGGCCATGCCCGTCGATGATATCCTAGCTGCAGCTCGCACCGGCGGCTACAACCTTGACAATCTACGTGCCACACTCGACGCGATTGCCAACGCGGATTAGCGGCAACACTTTACGCTCGATCATGCACCCTTAGTCTGCAGCCTGCATTCGAGCGAGTTCAGGAAAATCCGCAAGGTCCGGCAAATCATCCAGTTCAGGAAGGTCAGGCAGGGGCGGCAGCTCACCCTCCGAAGCAGACAAATCGCCAAGCTCGGGCATATCTGCAAGGTCGGGCAAGTCGTCCAAAGCAGGCAGGTCAATGTCTGGTATCGCCTGTACACCGTTCGATTCGGCAGAAGGATCAGGCAAGTCATCAAGTTGTGGAAGATTATCGACAGGGCCATCCATTGATGCATCAAGATGTCCCCGTTCTGACCCTATGGTATTTTCAGGGTTAAAGTCGCCTCCGATGCCCTTTACATCCGGCATATCGACAAGGTCCTCATCCGTCTCGCGACGTAGTGGTTGAGTCGCGTGAAGCGGTTCGCGCTTCGGTTTTACCGCGCGTGCTCCTTCCAAATGACCAACAGTGCCCTGACCTATAATTTGTCCGGTAACTGTGGTCATTTGGACGTTTGGAAACTGCCCCGCAGGCATTTGAAGAACCACGCCGGGCTTCCACGCCTGGACCTCTCCAAGCGTCAGGTTCAAGCGGCATAACACCATCTTCAGATCGGCATTTACACCCATCACCGCATTGGTCAGATTAGCAGGGCTAGTCGCACGGCCATCTGTTGACTCGTCAGAATCTATGATCTGAGCCATTGGATCGGGTTTCGGCAAGATCACCAACATCTCACCCTGCCGAGTCCCGCGAGCCATATCGAGCGTCATCCGCAAAATAGTGTAGTCGTCCGCGTCCAATGCGATACCCAATGCGCGCGCATCTTCGGCCTTGGCACCAAAGCGAAAGCCAGTCACCAATTCAGTGTCTTCGTCAGTTTCCACAAGATCAGCGACTTTTTCGAAGAGCGAATCCAGAAGTGGCGCACAAATAGCGGCATCGGTCCGTGTCATTGCGCGTGTCTGGCCCGCATCGGGGCGCACTGAACCAATGGTTTGTTGCTGAATAAGACCACCCACCAGCACAGGATCGACAATGACAGCGCCCTGCGCCATGCGGGGGCCGTCAAGAAGCACCAGCAACGCATCTTCGGCCAGCATTTCGGCCAGCGCATCACCCGCCACGCTTTGCATCACAACGCCAATCACGGACAGCGGCAAATCCATAAGCGCATCTGCAACCTTGGCCATTGTCACGCGCACAGCTTTTTGCAAGGTCATGGCGCGCGCCTGATGATCCTCGCGCCCTGCCGTTGCAATACGCCCCAGAACTGATTGTGACTTAGTTTGGCCCATATCCTCTGTCGACCGAATGGTCTTGTTAATAAGTATTCAGGATTAGCTGGAATTGGTTACCAATCACTTTATTTACCCTATCCATTTTTATCGCTTTATTGCGCGGCAAGTGCCTTAATCTGCGGTAAACGTACCACAAATGCATTGCCCCCGACACGTGGCTCATACCAGATGTCGCCTCCCAGTCGTGTCATGATCTCGCGGCAAATAGCCAAGCCGAGACCCGCACCAGAGCCTTCATTGTCCTGTACACGGGCAAATTTCTCAAAGATTACAGCCCGCGACGTTTCAGGGATCGGCATGCCATTGTCACCAAATACAACAGACAGATTGTCCCCACTGCGTTGCAATTCGATGGTCAACACCGGATCCTCGGCCTCACAATATTTTTGGGCATTTGTAATGAGGTTGATAAAAACTTGGTTAAGCCGATCCAGATCCGTGTTGAGCAACACAGTTTTTTCCAGACGCCGCCTCCTGACGGTTAAGGATCGGTTGGCACCAACCTGGGCCGTCAGCACCGCCTTTTCCAGAACATCATTTAGATTGCCCTTTTCACAATTTAGGCTGACCTGTCCATTCTCCAGAACGCTGAGGTCAAGTAAATCGTCGAGCAGACGTGTCAGTCTGATCGTTTCACCATGGATGATCGACGCGTATTTCGTTTTTTCAAACTGTCCCAATCCTTCTGTGTCCCTCAGGATTTCCGTAAATGACCGGATCGAAGTCATTGGTGTGCGCAACTCATGACTGATTTGACTGAGAAATGCGTCTTTTTGCACAGAAAGGGCTGTTAACTTGTCATTCGCTTCTCGCAACTGACGCGCAGTTCGGCTGAGTTCGGAGGATTTTGCCTCAAGTCGGATCGAGTATTCCATAATCTGTGCAGATTCGTCTGCCACCGCCATCAGATCCTCAACCGACACCGACGCACCGCCCACCAATTGACTGATCATCGCATGTGCTGTCGCCGATCCGACCGACGCTGCCAGTTCCCGTTCCAGATGCTGTAAAAAGCTTTGTGTTGGTTCAGGCAAGTGCCCTTTTAATCCTTGTTTTTCAGCCTCAATGCGAAACACCCTTTGCGCTTCCTGCGCACCCAAAATGCGCTGTGCCATGATCATCAAATCTTCGGACGTAGCGAGCGCAGCATCCCATCCCCTTATGTTCGAAGAGTGGTCGAACACATTGACGAATTGCGCCCCTTGCAACCGTTCCAAAGGCCCAGGGAACGTCAGCAGAGACAGCGCTATGAATGTGCCAGTGTTGAGAGCCAGCGACCACATCACGGCGTGAACGGTCGAATCTAGCCCCGCGATTCCAAAGAGCGCGTGCGGTCGCAGCGCGGCGATCCCCATCGGCCCGTCTTGGAACATCTCCAGACTGTATACAGCACCGGGGCCAAAACTGGGCAATAATGAGCAGTGGATCCAAACTGCAAAACCAACAATAAGGCCACCAAGCGCACCGTTACGGGTCGCCCCGCGCCAGAATATACCGCCCAGCATCGCAGGCAGAAATTGAGCCACACCCACAAACGAAATAAGCCCGATCGAGGCCAAGGCCGCACCACCTCCTGAAAACCTATAATAGAGGTAGCCCAGAAGGATGATGATCATGATTGATGTTCGCCGGGCCAGGATCACCACGTTGCGCACATCACCAGACACCGTAGCCCCGTCACCCTGCGTTGTCAGCCAAACAGGCATCACAACGTGGTTTGACACCATCGTGGCAAGCGCCAGTGTCGTAACGATCACCATCGAAGTTGCCGACGAAAAACCACCCAAAAAACTTAGTGTTGCAAGCCCCACACGACCCTCGGACAGTGGCAACGTCAGCACAAAGGTGTCGGGGTTGGTCCCCTCTGGCATCAAATCAAGCCCAACAACAGCAATGGGCACCACGAACAGACTCATCAACATTAGATAAAGTGGAAAAGCCCAGCTTGCGATCTGCAGGTGCCGCTCGTCTTGATTTTCGACCACAAGCACCTGAAACATGCGCGGCAAACACAAAAACGCCGCAGCAGACAAAGCCGTAAGAGCAACCCAGCGATGACCATCAACGCTCCATTCTCCGATGGGCGAAGTGTCGATACGCTCCATCATGGGCCCGATACCTCCGGCAATGCCCCAAACAACAAACACCCCAACGGCCATCAGTGCGACCAACTTGACAACTGCCTCGACCGCGATGGCGATCACCACACCATTATGGCGCTCATTGGCATTGAGGTTGCGCGTGCCAAAAAGCACCGCAAAAATTGCCAACCCCACCGCCACCCAGAATGCCGGGCTGTCCTGGCCGAAACGTCCAGCGTCGCTAGGCTGAGCAAAAACAGACAGCGAAAGAGTCACCGATTGCAATTGAAGCGCAATGTAAGGCGTCATTCCGATAACCGCCATCAGCGTTACCAAAATGGCCAGCGCGTTAGATTTGCCATAGCGCGCAGAAATTAGGTCAGCCACCGACGTGGCCCCCTGAGCGCGGCCGATTCGCACCAGTTTGCGCAAGACCCACCACCAACCGATCATGACCAAGCTTGGACCAAGGTAGATGGTAACAAACTCCATGCCCGATCTGGCCGCGTATCCCACGGCGCCGTAAAACGTCCATGCCGTGCAATAGATTGACAGTGACAGTGTATAGACCAGCGGTGATCCCAGCCAACCGCGCCGCCCGCGAACCGCCGCACGTTCGGCGAAAAACGCAACGGCGAAAAGAAACGCGACATAGACAAGACTGACAGCGATCAGTTGATTGACGGACGCCATCAGCCGACCTCGTCCGTTCCCACCTGATCAGGGTCCGTCACTTGTTGCGTCCAGGTAGGCTTCAAAGCCGCGCGCAGTGCGATCGATGCCACAATAAGCAAGCACCAAACACCAAACACATACATGATTGAAGTAGACATGCTCACAGGTTCCGGACCGTATGTTCGGCTCGACACCGCCGGCCAGAACAGTGGCATCGACCACAACAATCCGCCCATGATTGGCAACAATCGCAGGGCATCCATCATTCGTCTCTGCCGATAGCTGCGCCTCTGCAAGAATAGGGGTGATGGCGTTGGCGTCGTCATCTTGACAGTTGCACAAGGTCACGCACAGCTGTGATGACTTCTGTATTGGAAAACGGTTTTGTCATGAACCGGCTCACCCCCGCCTTTTCTGCCTGTTCACGGTCGCGGGTCTGACCGCGCGCTGTAAGCATGAGCACCGGCAAGGTTTCAAAGTCCGGATCCTTGCGTAGTTCAGTAAGTATATCGAGCCCACTCTTGCCGGGAAGCATGTAGTCCAGAATCACCAGAGTTGGCCGCATTTTACGGATGGCTTCAACGGCGGTTGCACCATCAGAATGCGTATCCACGTGCCAACCTTCACGGCTGAGCAGGAAACGCAGCGCTTCTATGATGTTCAGCTCATCCTCAACAAGCAGAACATGCTTACCTATGCTCATGTCCCCTCCCATGGCATGCAAAGCCGTTCATGCGACCCTACTGTTGAGTGACTATGAGCAGTTTTTATCAAGCTGTCAAAAGAGTCAGAAGCCTTCGCTGAGAATAGACGGCTCGCGACGTCCCGGACATGCCTGCCGTGAACAAATACGACAGGACGCCCCCATTTCGACCGCCGCCTCTGTGCGATCATCGTCATCGCTTGCAATTGGCACAATCAACATCGTCGCCTCAAGCAAGGGGGCAGCGTTAAGGGCGGTAGGTCCGGTTATCTCGGCTGCCGCGAGGCAATCAAATAGGGCGCCTCCACGCCCGGGCACGCGCATCCGTTGACGCAGTACCGTGGCGGGCTGAATCATAACCTGGAAAAGCGGCCAGAGCGGGCAAGCCGCGCCATACCTTGGAATAACAAACCCCGGCACGCCTTTGCGAAACAACAAGGCGCCCGAGCGATCAGCGACAACAAGGCCATAGGTTAGACCCGGCATCGCTGCCATGCGCCGCATGATGCAAGCGACTGGCACGCCGAACAGTTGCGCCAGCGCGACGGGGTTAGGACCATGATCGGCCAACGCATCTGTCAAATCTGCCATTGTGACACGGCCACTGTCTTCGATTACCCTGTGCAGCACTCCTAGTGCAATCTGACGCGCAGCTGTCGAGGTCAACTCAGGAGCGCCTTCAACGAGGTCGGCAGGTTTGGCATCACCGGTCTCTATACCGTCAAAACTGTATTCGTGGATGGTCAGAAATGCCTCGACCTCTTCAGCAGGCGAACTGACACTGGCCGCCTCGCCGGTTTCAGGATCAAGAAACCCAACTAAAGTCTTTGAACTGTCGGCAAGCCGTTTGCTATCAGCATCAATATTTGCATGAAATCGGTCGCGCCAGGCTGGCTCAAGGTCTTTGTCTTCGGCCAGGATCGATGCTGTCGCCCGGATCGACGCAGCTGTCGACAGCACTTCGTGCACAGATGCCGCCAATTCGGGGTCGTGCGCCAACCGGTCAGATAGATTTTCAACCGTACGCTCCAATCCAGAGATCTTCCGATGAGCGCCGGCCAGCGCATCGGCCCATCCAGGAAACCTGCCGGCGAACTCATCGGCACGGTCCATTTCGGCCTGCGTCACACCAGCCGTCTGGGCCACGTCACGCAGGGCTGCAATTAATGCCGCCTCCGCGCCTTCGGTCAGCGCCGCCGCTTCGACTCCCAGCGCTGCCGCTAGGTCCAGCAACAATTTTCCGCCGATTCTACGCCGGTTGTGTTCGATTAGGTTCAGGTATGAAGCGGAAATATTGACCTGACGGGCCAATTCAGCCTGTTTGTAACCGCTCATGATGCGGCGCTCGCGGATGCGGCTGCCAGTGAGTGCTTCACGCGCCATGGGGCTTGGCTAGCCTTTCTGAGTTAATTCAATGCGTTTCTGCGGTGCGACATAAGAAAGTTTACAGCAATCCACCACTCACTGTCGATATGTTTACAAAATAATCATGATAAACAAAGGGCTTATTGCAATTTTTTACAGAAAAAAGGGATAAAAGCTTTGCATCAATAGGTGCCGCGCGTCCATCGGTGAGGAGCCGGAGGCGCCATTTCAACATCTGGGAGGATTTTCATGTCCAAAATGAACCTGTCGCGTCGTGGCGTATTGCAAACCGGTGCTGTCGCTGGCGCGGGCCTCGCGCTGCCGACATACCTGTCTGCAGGCAGTCACGAAGGCTATACCAACGCGCCTGCGGGAAGCACGGTCACACTTGGGTTTAACGTTCCACAGTCCGGCGCCTATGCCGACGAAGGCGCGGATGAACTGCGCGCTTACGAGCTTGCGGTCGAACACCTGAACGGTGGCGGCGACGGCGGCCTTATGAACACATTCTCGTCTAAAGCTCTGCAAGGCAATGGCATTCTCGGCAAAAAAGTTGAGTACGTCACAGGCGACACTCAGACCAAATCTGACGCGGCACGTGCTTCGGCGCGGTCCATGATCGAAAAAGACGGTGCCGTGATGATCACGGGTGGGTCTAGCTCGGGCGTGGCCGTGGCCGTGCAAGCGCTGTGCCAAGAAGCTGGCATTATCTTTATGGCAGGTCTGACACACTCAAACGACACCACCGGCAAAGACAAGAAGGCAAATGGTTTCCGCCACTTCTTTAACTCCTACATGACCGGTGCAGCGCTCGCGCCAGTGTTGGCCAACAACTACGGCACGGACCGCAAAGCGTACCACCTGACCGCCGACTACAACTGGGGATACACCACAGAAGAAGCCGTTCGCACATCGACCGAAGCCATGGGTTGGGAAACTGTTGCCGCAGTGAAAACGCCGCTAACACAGACCGATTTTTCGTCGTACATTGCTCCAGTTCTGCAATCGGGTGCAGACGTTCTCGTTCTGAACCACTACGGCGGCAACATGGTGAACTCGTTGACCAACGCGGTTCAGTTTGGCCTGCGTGACAAGTTGGTGAACGACAAGAACTTCGAAATCGTTGTTCCGCTCTACTCGCGTCTGATGGCAAAAGGCGCTGGCGCCAACGTTAAAGGCATCTTTGGGTCGACAAACTGGCACTGGTCGCTGACCGACGCCGGCTCCAAGCAGTTTGTCCAGTCCTTTGGCACCAAGTACGGCTTCCCGCCGTCACAGGCAGCGCACACCTGCTATGTGCAGGTTATGCTCTATGCAGATGCTGTCGAACGTGCGGGATCGTTCAACCCCTGCGCAGTTGCCGAAGCTCTCGAAGGCTTTGAGTTCGATGGCATGGGCAATGGCCCAACGCTTTACCGCGCCGAAGACCACCAGTGTTTCAAGGACGTGCTGGTCGTGAAGGGTAAAGAAAACCCAACGTCGGAATTTGACCTTCTCGAGATCGTCGAAGTCACACCTGTATCGCAGGTGACATACGACGCAGCCATCTTTGGCGGCGAATTGGGTTCTTGCAACCCCGGCGCATAAGCGGCACCGATCGGGGTGGGCATTCGTGCCCACCCTCTTATATTTCATAGCGACCGGCATTCCGCCAAATCCCACACTTTCCAACCAAGGGTCAGACCTATGGAAGCGATCGTCCTTCAAATTCTAAACGGGCTTGACAAGGGCTCGGCCTATGCGCTCATCGCCATGGGTCTTACGTTGATTTTTGGCACTCTGGGCGTTGTGAACTTCGCTCATGGCGCGTTGTTCATGATCGGGGCGTTTTGCGCGGTCACGCTCAGTCGCATCCTTTCGCTTAGCCGTACGATTGTGGACGAAACTCAAAAAGACTTTCTGGGCAACCCGCTCAAGGTTGATATTCCTTATGTCTATGACTGGTTCGGAGAGGCAACCGGCAACGCGATCATTGACTGGTCTGTGCCACTTTCCATTCTTTTTGCCATACCCGTCATGATCGCCATCGGTGTGATAATGGAGCGTGGCCTGATCAAACACTTTTACAAACGTCCCCACGCTGACCAGATTCTAGTGACATTCGGACTGGCAATCGTGCTGCAGGAAATCATCAAATACTACTATGGCGCCAACCCGATCCCCACGCCGGCACCCGAAGCGTTCAAAGGTTCGTTCGACTTTGGCAACTTTATGGGCTTTGACCCAAACATGATCATCTATCCCTACTGGCGTATTATTTATTTCGGCTTTGCCGCTGTCATCATCAGCGCAGTCTTTGCCTTTTTACAATTTACCACGTTCGGGATGGTGGTCAGGGCGGGTATGGCCGACCGCGAAACCGTGCAGCTTTTGGGGATCAATATTGACCGCCGCTTTACCCTGATGTTTGGAATAGCTGCCGCAGTCGCAGGGCTTGCAGGGGTGATGTACACCCCGATCAACTCGCCAAACTACCACATGGGTATGGATTTTCTTGTTCTGTCCT
>Ga0206127_1002418_pt1 | contig 18593 bp, 10 predicted proteins | sample Helgoland_Spring_6_FD_148646 | JGI IMG/M metagenome (GOLD analysis project Ga0206127, IMG submission 148646) | Pelagic subsurface seawater microbial communities from Kabeltonne, Helgoland, North Sea - Helgoland_Spring_Bloom_20160419_1 | ecosystem: Environmental > Aquatic > Marine > Epipelagic ...
ATTATTGGACACAACGTGTGACCAAATGGTTCCCAAAGCACGAGATACAACAAATGGCTATGATGTTTGGCTCACAAGAAACAGTCCACGCAGTAGCTTATAGTTACCTCAATGAGACACTAGGCCTCGAAGATTATGAAGCCTTCTTACATGAGCCCGCAACAGCCTCTAGGTTTGAGAATCTAGTAGCTTATGATGGTAACGATCCAGTAGGCATAGCTAAATCACTAGCTGTGTTTAGTGCATTTGCTGAAGGTGTTAGTTTATATTCTGCTTTTGCAGTATTGTATTCTTTCCAATTGCGCAATTCACTTAAGGGCATCGGACAACAAATGAAATGGAGCGTACGTGATGAATCACTGCACAGCAAAATGGGTTGTCAACTGTTCAGACACATGTGTGATGAGCTAGCTGGACCTAATTATTCATTGTTAGAAGACTGTAGAGAAGACGTTATCGACGCTGCTGCTACAATGATAAAGCTTGAAGAAGCTTATATAGACAAAATGTTTGAAGCTGGTGATATTGAAGGCATCGCCGCTGAGGATTTAAAGAATTTTATTAAAAAGAGAACAAATGAAAAGCTTGTTGAGCTTGGTTATATTGACCTTGGCCATTATTTCCCTTATGTTGAAGGATCCGCCAAAAAATTAGATTGGTTCTACCATTTAACAGGAGGTGTAACGCACACTGATTTCTTTGCAATCAGATCAACAGACTATTCTAAAGCCAATGAAGGTGAAGACTTCGAGGATTTATGGGATGATTAATACTAAAAATATGTGGAACGAAAATTGGATTAAAGGTGTTGACTACCCGGAGTGGGGCGACACCGATGTATATAGAAAAACAATCATTGGGGGATACTTGCTGCAAGGCGAGTCCCCTAAAGATGCTTACGAGCGTGTAGCTAAGACGGTTGCACGTCGATTGTATAAGCCAGAGCTTGCTGAGGTATTCTTTGATTACATTTGGAGGGGCTGGTTGAACTTAGCTTCCCCTGTGTTATCAAATACTGGTACCGACAGAGGCTTACCTATTAGTTGTTTTGGTATCGATGTCGCTGATAGTATTCAGGACATTGGCGCTAAGAACCTAGAAATGATGATGTTAGCTAAGCACGGCGGCGGCGTGGGTGTTGGCATTAATATGATAAGACCCGCTGGAGCTAAAATAACAGGAAATGGAACATCAGATGGAGTCGTACCTTTTTGCAAAATCTATGACTCAACAATCCTTGCAACTAATCAAGGAGCTGTTAGAAGAGGAGCAGCCTCAGTTAATATCAACATTGAGCACCCAGATTTTGAAGAGTGGCTGGAGATCAGAGAACCGAAGGGCGATGTTAACAGACAATCGCTTAATCTCCATCAGTGCGCAGTTGTTGGTGATAAGTTTATGCGACGACTTGAACAAGGCGATAAGGAAGCAAGGAATCGATGGAGTAAACTTCTTAGAAAGCGAAAAGCAACTGGAGAGCCGTACATTATGTTTAAAGGAAACGTTAACAAGAACAATCCAGAAGCATATAAGTCAAATGGTTTAAAGGTACATATGACAAACATCTGTAGTGAGATTACGTTGCACACAGACGAATCACACTCGTTTGTATGTTGTTTGAGCTCGCTTAACCTGTCTAAGTATGAGGAATGGAAAGACACAGACCTTATTTATCATGCTACATGGTTCTTAGATGGTGTTATGGAAGAGTTTATCCAAAGAGCTAAGGGCTTACGCGGATTTGAAAATGCAATTCGTTCAGCAGTTAAGGGCAGACCACTAGGTCTCGGCGTCTTAGGCTGGCATACATATTTACAAAACAAAGGAATTCCTTTTGAAGGATTATCAGCACAGTATGAAACAAGAAAAATATTTAGCCAAATTAAAATCGAAAGTGAAAGAGCATCTCGTGACCTTGCGGACGTTTACGGAGAGCCTCTTTGGTGCGTTGGTACTGGGATGCGTAATACTCATCTGCGCGCTATCGCTCCTACCGTTAGTAATAGTAAACTATCTGGGAATGTTTCTCCAGGTATTGAGCCGTGGGCCGCTAACGTATTTACAGAACAAAGCGCTAAAGGCACTTTCATACGCAGAAACCCTGTTCTCGAAGCTGTATTAGAAGATAATGAATTGAACACTGAGAAGATTTGGAATCAGATTTTAGCTGATGGTGGCTCAGTACAGAACATTGAAGAACTCAATGATGTGTTAATGGGCGACTGGGACGAGCCAGTTAAGAACGTGTTTAAAACGTTTAAAGAAATTAACCAACTGGAATTAGTAAGGCAAGCCGGAATACGGCAGCAGTACATTGACCAATCGGTTAGTTTAAATTTAGCATTCCCAAGTGAGGCTACTCCAAAATGGATTAACAAAGTCCATATGGAAGCTTGGAAGCAAGGCGTTAAAACCTTGTATTACACGAGGACGGAATCAGTGCTGCGGGGTGATTTAGCTGCAGCTGCAATGGATGATTGCGTTGCTTGTGATGGTTAAAAAAATAAAGGGGATCCGTAATTGGGTCCCCTTTTTTCATTTTGTTTTTATTTTGTTTTTAACCTTTGTTTATTTCATTTTTGTAACTAGACCGCGATAAATCACGCACGGAATCATATATACCTTTTGTTTTTGCAACTTTTCGCATATCATTCAAAGACATGTTATTAGTGCCATAGTTATTTTTTTGCAAAGCCTCACGCAAATGTTTAGTTTCAGTGCTTTCTAAAACTTGTTTTGCGGTTTTTTTCTTCCCATAATCTTTATTTGAGGGAGCGGATTGATTGCCAGCCGCCGCCATTTGCTTCGTCTCTTTTGAAGTGTAGGTGCGCTCCGTTGGCGACATTTCAGAAGGTACAATACGCTTAGCTTGTTTAGCCGGTGATTTAGTGCCGTACATTTTTGCTGGTGATTTAGACGCTCCTAAACCACGTGGTCCAATTCCTTTTTTCATTTTTTCTTTTTGTTTTTCTTTAGTTCTGATCTATCGTATTTCGATACTCTACCTTTAGTTTTTTTTTCATTTCTACCTGCCGCTATATCGGAAGGGCTAAGCTCACCGTAAGTTTTAGGAGTGTCTTTACTGACCTTCTTTGTAGGCCTGAACACAACATCACCGTCACTGTAGTCTTTACTACCACCGGGTGTTTCCCACTCTTCTTTAAACCAACGTTTAAGAGCTAAACCTTCTTTAGTCTTTCTGACTTTTTTGAACGGTGAGTTTTGTTTATACATTACTTTTTCTTTTTCCCCTTATTTTTTCTGCACTTTGCAATAGCGCCAGACGCGTATGCCGATGGGAATACGTCGTATTGTGCTTTTACCTTATGGTAACATGCATCTTTAAGTTTAAAGGGTGATAACATCTTAAACGCCATTACTTGTAACGTTTTTTGTTTGCCTCCTTCATAAACACCTCTTTTTTAGTTTTAGGCTTTTCTGCTTTAGGCCCAACAGGCTTTTTTGGGTCTGCAGTTTGTTTAGTAGGAGCCTTAGCGTTATATTTAGCTTTCTGCTTAGCGCGCTTTTCTTTCTTTAGCTCACTGTATGTTTTATCGCTAAACGGTGCTTCAAGAGCTGATGTAAGCTTGTCCATAACTTTTGTGCTCTTACCCATCTCTTTGTCTTTTAAAGACTTTTCATAGGCGAACTCATTAGCCGTAGTTTGCTTAGCTGGGGACTCTGGCGCAGCTTTAATTGCATCCTGTAATTGCTGTGGTAATTTTCCTTGATTACCCTTCAGTGCCTTTAGCATTGGGGACTTAGGTTGCTGTTTGTATGCCATCTTATTTTTTGTTTTTATTGTTTTTGTCAACCTGCAATAGCCACCAGCGTTGCGCTGTATAGCCTATTGATACAACGAGCAGTGCAACTTTAAGTAAAGTTTCTACGTGGGCCATGCTTACAGTCATAGCCGTAGCGTTTAGCAGCATAAGCTTAATATCGGATTGGGTCATTTTAAATTCGTTTATATCTTGTTTTATTTACCGTATTCGGCTTGCACATCAAAGCTAGGGCACGCTTTTGCCGCAAATTCATTGTGACCGTGCACTGTTGCTCCGAAAAAAATATCAGTAAGTATAAAAATTAAATTATCTAAAGCGTTTTTTTGTTTTTCAGTTCTAGTGTCTTTAGGTGTTTTACCATCTTCCTCAACACCGCCTATATAACATATACCTATACTACCAGTATTATGCCCCTTAGTGTGAGCCCCGGTTTTTTCTACAGGTCTACCAGGGCGCACAACACCATTTAAATCAATAACATAATGATACCCAATGTCTGACCAGCCTCTTTTTAAATGCCAATCTCTAATAGTATCTACGCTTATATCTTGGCCTTCCCTAGTAGCCGAGCAGTGTATTATAATTTTTTTTATAGTGCGATCCATAGTATTATGTTATGTAATAATAGGCTTGTTAAAATAATCGCGCGTTTGCTAGCGGATATTTAGTGCAATTAACTTTAAATTTTCTAAGTGCTTTATAGCAGGCTCATTACCGAGTTCTAGTGTTTCTAGGTTTAGAAGTATTTCTTGTATTCCTGTTTTTGTTTTTGGTTTTGGCTCTAGTTTCTTTTGCCTTCTTAGTTCCAGCTTCTTTGCGCTCTTTCTTTGCAGCTTCTTTAATAGCTTCCGCGTTTTCCTCTATAGCGCCTACATCCCATGTTTTCCAACCTAGCCCTAATGCTATACGCTGCCACGCTTTGTTGCGCGCGTCGAATGCCTCGCTTACAGAAGTAAGTTCATCAACCACACGATCAAGCGGCAGGTTGATAGTAGCAGATAAGACTTTACCTAGTATCGTCCAATTAGGGCCTAAGTCTAATCTTCCATCTGCTGTTACACCCCAGCCGCGCGCTGCAATTTCATCTTTTTCAAACTTTCTTGTTTGAATAGCGCTGTATACTTTGCGAGCTTTAGAACCAATAGGTGGTGATATATCAAATAAAGACAAAACGGTATAAGCATGGTCAGACATAAAACCTTTTTTCTCTTGCTTATTGTACTCTCTAATAATATTTTTAACAGTTGAAAAAACCGCCCCATATACACCTGAGCCTTTAAGCACAGTATCGAGCATGCTGTTTAATACCCTAGTTATCTTTTGCTCTTCCTTAGCATTCTTCTTATCTAGCTCAGCAGCAGTAAGATCCTCGTCATCATCATCAAACCCAGGCAACATAGCGAACAACGCGCTTTGTAATGCTGAGAATATAAAGTTTTGTATTATACCGTAATAAGCAATCTTACTTACGTTATCTTTCCAATCACCTCTGTTATTAGCTAAATCTAACGCCGCCTTTTTCATTAAGCGGGTATATTGCATAGGAGTGTTCTGAAAAGCGAATATAAGACGCCCCAGCGTGCTTCTTTGCAGCTGTGACACCAATGCTGGATCTGAGGACTGCTGGGCTTCATCAGATTTCTTAGAGAAATCAATAAACGCTTGCGCTTCCGCATCTTTTGGCGACATGCCTTCTTTAACTAAAGCGTTAACACGGTTGCGATAGTACATCGCCCCACCTGTTGCAATAGCCATACTATCCGCAATTTGAGTGGGTGTAAAACCTAATTGTAATAACTTAGCTAAAATAGCTTGCGGGCTGTTCTTACTTGCATTAGCTATACTAGCAATTTCGTTAGAACTTACGTCTTGCTTCAAACCACCCCGACGCTCTTTAAGTTTATCAGAGTTAAATATCATTGCCCAATCAGACCAGTATTGCTTTTGGTTAGCAAACGCTGCCGCTGCTTTGACAGGGTTGTTGTCAGACCAGTTTATAAAGTTAGTAAACGAAAGCATCTGCAGCAACGCGGAACGTCTGTTAAAGAACATGATTGCACCCGTAGAGCCGTTAATCCAGTTTAACCATGCGTTAACCTGCTTATTGCCTCCTGCATTACGGTTTGTACCGTTCTTCATTGAGTACAGAGAGTCCTCAATTGCCTCACGATGCGCTTTACCGTACAACGCCTCAATCTTATTTAGATTTTCTGTAGTAAATATTGCATCAGCGTTTTGTATAAACTCTTCTAAGTATTTTTTACGGCCGATCTTTTCGGTCATGCTGTTAAGGTCCGACAGCAATGTACTACCCGACCAGTATTCGCTAGGCTCCATCCACGTATCGCGGCGAGCAACAACAAGCATTGCATCTGCAAAGTCCATTAACTCCGGATTTTCACGAATAGCGTCTTGCAGTATTTTTGTGTCTTTCTGAGACAAGCCCGGTGCTTTGATACCTGCTTTACCCCACAAGTACACTCTAACAGCTTGATCATAAGTAAAACCTGTCTTGCCGATCTCTTTATTTAGCAACTGGTACTGCTTAGGAAATGCTTTAACTGCGGTTTTAAAGTCGCGTTTTATTTGCTGGCGTATACCATTAATAGCAGCAATACCTTTAGCATAAGGCGTCATTAGGTTATCTTCGAGCCATTTCATATCGGCTTCGCCTTGCTTGCCTTTACCGGCAAACGCATAGTTAACTAAACCTCTAAAATCATCAACACTTGGTGCGACAAAGAATTTAAACCTACCTTTCTTTTCACCGCGTTTCTGTGCTTGAACAGCTGAGAACGTTTTAAATGATTCAACACCGGTTTTGCGCTCAAGTATATTGTTAAACTCTTTGTTAAGTGCTTCAGAGCTAAGTGACTTGCTAAACTTAGCTACCTGAACTTTGCTTTTAACATCAAAAGTATTTAATGCTTCTTTAACAGCTTTCACATTACCAGTGTGATCGTCCGCAAAATAAAAGTCGTTATACCCTTCGGCTGCTTTTAATTTCATCCAATCAGCTTTTGCCTTGGGTGTACCATTGCCTAAGCCTGTAATATTTTCTATAGGAATATTTAAACCTACAGAAGTTAAAAACTCTTTAATAGGTCCTGCTGCTTCTTGTGGTCTAGCTGTTAAAACAAATATGTTATTAGTGCCTGATTTTTCAGCAATAATCTTAGCTACTTTTAGCAAAGGACCTTTAGTGCCTTTCATTACCTTATTAAACTCAGAAAAATCCCACCGAGCGCCAAGTGCTTCTAAACGACCCGCGTCTTTAGCAAACAAGGAGGCGCTAATCTTACCTTTTGTGCCGTCAGGCATTGTGTATAACACATTGCTTTTAGTACGTGCAAGAGTGTCATCAAAATCAAATACTCTAATTTTTTTAGGTGATTTACTTAATCCCTTACTTGCTTTTTGGGGTGTTTTATTTTCTAAATTGCTTATTTCAGCTTTCGCTATTTCTAGGTTTCCCCAGTTAATGTTGTCGTTAAAAGCTAAAGCTTCATCTATAGATGCTTTTCTTTCTTGTATTAGCTCTTTTGCTGTTCTACCGTCTATAGCGTATATGTCGCTCATTCTATTACTGCCAAACATTCTAAGGTCTAATGTTTGATTATTAGCGCCAAATATATCTACAACTTTAGTTACCGCTACTTCCTCTAGCCATTGGTCGTGGAACTGTAATTTATCAGACACAAAGCTTTTAAATTCATCTCGTGTAACCCCTTCGAATATTTTTTCCATTATATCGAAGCTAGTAGAAGCGTTGTCTGCTAGGTGCTCGCCTTTGGGGTGAACCATGGCTTTTTCCGTTATGGTTACATAGCTTAAAGAGCTTAGCGCACGCAGTCCGGCTTTCAAGCTAGTTTGCATTTGGAAAAACTGCTGCATTACTTCACCATCTATTTTCCCAGATTTGTATAAATCATAAATGGCTAACATTACAGCTTCATAAGCTTCTTTATTTGCAATATTAGCTTTTTTAATGCGGTCTTCGTACTCCTTAAGTCTAAACAGTTTTTCAGATACAGTCATTTTTTTAGACAATATATTTGTCCATATCTGTTTCATTAGCCCAATAGAAGAATTCATTAGCTCAATGTTCTCTATTGTTTCGTCGCTAACCAGCGATTTATCTGAGGATACCCCTTTAACTTTTTTAGACCACTCAAAAAATTCGCCTGGTTTTTTTGTGTCTTTTTTAATTTTTGCTGTGTCTAAATATCTGTAATGCGAACCAAACAATTCTATATTAAGAGCATTTACAAGTTTGCCTCCAATCTCCTGCGCTAAAAGCAACATACCATCGGCCATTTTTTGCTTACGCTTAGAGTTTAATCTGTCACTTGCTAAACCTAACTTAGTAGCTTTTTTAACACTTTCAGGTACATACTTTGACTTTTGAGTTCTTTGCTGAAAGCCGAACGCTTTAATATCTCCAATAAGCACCCCCGCTTTAACCGCGGTAGACATCCAGTTCCCAATGCCTTTTAGGTCCTTGTAGTCTTCTGCATAAGAAAAAAGCAAATTACCGTCAGTGTCCATTACTTCGTCAACCCCGTTAATTTTAATTTCTTTATAAAGCGCTTTTGCTCTTTTTATATGCTTTGGGTTTAGCACATTAAATCCTGTGGATGCTTTGGCTGAGCCTCTTTCTAAATCGCGCTGAGCATTCACAACGTAGTTATCAAACAACTCTTCACCCAACTCTTCTTGACGGGTTTCGTATGCTTGTCTAATTTCGCTATCTGGGTTCCGCAATTCCTCGCTAAACACATCAAATGCAAATTCTTCACCTAAAGCTTTAGCTAATGATTCTTTGCGGCCTCTAATTAACGAGCCGTCTGCGTTAAAAAAGTTAGACAAATAATCAGCATCGCTTAAACGCGTACTGGCGTTTGGTAGCCTGCGTACTATTTCAGCTCCGGAAGTTCTACCAGCTTGACCCGTGCTAACACTCTCTCTATCTATTTTTTTACCTTTCCAATTACTAGTAAATACACCGTCAACTTGTTTTTGTACAGCGTTAGGCATTGCTGTCATTAAATAAGTTGTGGTCATGTTTTCTAATATAGCCTTTTTGTGCTTAATCAAGTACTTGCGCATTTGAGCGTCTTTAAGGCCTCCCATTTCTTTTTTAAATAGTATGTCAGCTTGCTTACCCATAACCTTCTTAATCTCGGCTATATAAGGCTTAACGGTAACGTTTTTAGAAACGGCTTGTCCCATTTTTGTTTTCATGGTACGCACAGCTGATTTAAGCCTAGTCTTAATGCTTTCTACATTTTCGGGGCTTAGCACTCTTGCTTGTGAAAGAGTTCTGTAAGTTTTCTTTTCAGCAACAGGTGTAGCGGTGTCTTCAACAGCTACTACTTGTTTAGCAGTTTCGCTATCAGTGCTTTCTACACGCGCACGTTCTTGCCCTTCTTCGAATAACGCTTTGCGAGCATCGAGCTTACCAAAGTTAACGTTAGAAAATATAAATTCGCCTAATGTTATTTTTGCGTCACCCGACTTGCGTTTAGCTCCAGGGTCAAAGTTGATTAAACGTTCGCTAACGCTTTCTATAATTTTTTGCGCTTCTTCTTTGCTTGCTGATTTTGAACGAATGTAGTTAGATATAGACGGGTGCAGTTTTCCGTCGTTGTATATAGGGTTAAATACTTTTCTATCAAAATATTCTTCCCGAGTAGTTACAGCGTCAGGCAATAAACTGTTAATTTCATCTAAAAGAGGTTTTGACGCTAAGCCGCCTTCTTCCTCTTCTCCTGGCGGTACAAAAGCTTTTGTGCTGTTTTGCCATGTTTCTATAAAGCCTAAAACGTCCTGCTGAGTTTCTAATTTAAAATACGGCGCCTGGTTTTTGTATATTTTACTATATAATGAATTTACAAGTGCTTTAACTTGCCACATCTGCCGCAGATCAGCGCCTTTTATATATCCGCCTGCTTTTAATTCAACCATAAGTTGAATAAGCTCGTCTACGTCGTGCTTACCTTTATTTTGTTTTTTATAGGAATCTATACGAGCCGCCAGTTCTTTAATTTCTTTTTCTGATACTTTACCGGATAATGATAGATTAGAAACGACATTCAGCAGTTCTTGCACTAAACCATCGGCTATACCTACTGTTTCACCGTCTTTTATAATACCATACGCTCTTATTTGCGCGTGGCCTTGTTCATGAGAAGGAGAAGCGGCGGCTATTGCCGCATTAAGACCACCTGTTGAAATATTAACTTTAACGTTGCTTTCAAAAATATAATATTTGCCGCTTTTAATATCGTAATAACCGTTGTCTCCAAGCTCTTTTTCGCTGTTAAATAAAGCCCTGTCTTTTAACGACTGCTTCAATTCATCTGAAATATCTAAATTATTAATATCCTCATCGCTATTAACCACAGACATATTATCAGCAGAACTAGCCATACTTACCCCTTTATGGTATTCGTACGACGATAAAAATGTTAGCATCTCTGCTTTTCTAGCTCCCTCTAATTTAGCTTCTTTTGCTAAAGCCTCAGCTTCTTCTTTTGTTTGATTTTCTTTTTTAGAAAGTATAGCCTGTCTTTGCTCTTCTAAATCTACGAAGCTTTCTTTTAAGTTGTCAATGTCTTTTCTGCCCTCCAGCTCCCCGCTTGAACCTATTGCGCTTGCTTGATTTGCTAAATAGCGCTGCTCACCTTCTAAACGAATAAGCTCTTTAAAATCTTGTTCATTTAGCGAGGCTATGTTAATTGAGGCATTTACCTGGGTCTTTAGTATGCTATTTAAAATTTCTACTTTAGTTAGCTCCTTCGCTTTTATTTGTTCAATTACTTCAGGTGTTTGCTCTAATTCTTTTAAACCGTCAACCTCAGCCTGTAGTGTAAAAAAATCATTTGCAAGTGCCTTATGCTCTTTAGTTTGGCTACGATTATACATTGCTGTTTTATACAAACCAGTAAGACCACTAAAGCTACCGCCGCCTTGCATACCTAATACATTAATAAGGGTACCGTAAGCAAAATCTTTATTTACATTTTCAAATATGCTAATCGGCTTTCCGTTAAATATGTCTATTCCATCGTTTAAGCCCTCAGCTGTAATTTCTTCCGCAATCTCTATAGTAGCACCTAGCCCGGTAGCCTTTAAGGTACCAAAAGTACCCGCTAAAAACTTGCTTGCCTTGGCGTTTTTAATTAGACCTTTAATCTGATTGTAAGCTACAGGTCTGCTGTATTTTTGTAGATTTCTAGCCCATCTTATAGAGCCCGCCCGCTCTGAAAAAGGCTCTATTAAGCCGCTCATTAGCGTCTGCCCCGCTTTCACGTATAAAGGCATATCAGCCACGTTGTTTATGTACTCCAGCTCTTTATTTATTTTATCTTTTTGGAACTGTGTAGAAGCATTTTTTAAATCTTCGTTAAGCTGCTTTTTGATTTCATCAGCTGAGGACTGCAAATTTGTTATAGTGTTGGCGCGGCTACCACCGCCAACAATACCAAACACAGGCATTGTAAAATAAGCACTAACAGATTTTTGGCTTTTAGCAACAAACGCCGCTGTCATTTGGCTAGTTGCTTTTTTCTTACCAATACCAATAGCTGCTTTCATAGCGGCTTTTTTACCAAGATAAGTAGCTATCCCTTGTGGCCCTAATACAGATAGCAAGCTCGGTACGCCTTCTGCAAATTTACCTAGTGTATACTTACCGAAGTTTTCAATGTCACCCTCATCGAGCGAGCCTAAATATGGCAGCTCTTCTCTTTTGCCTTCAATATAGCCTAAATAATTCATCCACCCACCTTGCAGCTTTTTAGCTGTTTTGTGGATTTCAGAGTTTTCATCAGTAAGCTCTTGTACAATTTCAGTGCCTAAGATATCTAGGCCAACAATACTTCCTATAAAAAAGTCTTCTAAACTAAGAAGCGTGCGGTCGAGCATGCTCCAGTTTTTTGTAACAGAACCCACAACGTCTTCCGTTATCGATAAAACTTCCTGATCTTTAGTGAGCTTTTCGTAAGCCTTAGTGTATATATCTATTCTTTGGTTAAAATCCCTTAATCCTATTACAAGATTATTTCGCAGCCCCTCTATTTCTTTTACCGCTTTATCACGGTAAGCTGACATTTTTTCTATGTCTTTGTTATATTCACCAGCGGAATTTACATACCTGTCTCTAAAGGCTTGTTCCATTTCTAGATCTTGCTCACCTAATATTTGAAAAGGGCGTATCCTCGTGTACACAGGTTCATCTGGTAGTGCAGCCTCCATCTCAGCGAATGCGCTTTCGTGAGTTTTTATTAGGTCTTCTAGTTTTTTATTCTCGGCATTTAGTTTAACTTGCGCGGTTTCTAAAGATTTGTTTTCCGTTTCAAGTGCTTCGTAAGACTTTTCAAAAGCCTGTCTCAATTCATCAGCGATGCTTTTTGCTCGTTCTGGTAATTTTTCATTAGCTATGTCTGAATTTTCTCCAAACATCATGTTGTCAAACTCTGCTGCTTTTTTTATTTTTTCATTATATTCAGGGCTCCCTGGTATAAATAATAAATAAGCGTCCCTTTCTTCCTGCGTTTTATCAGCAAAAAATAAATCGGTTTGGTTGTTTCTTTTTTTAGATATAGCTTGATTAATAGCAACATCTGCCCCCGGTATTTTTTTAAGATAATCTACAAAGCCAAACTCTTTAATCTGTTCTTTTGTAAGTCCATAAGTACCGCTTGCCCCGCTAGTTATATTAGCGGCTCGCACTAAGCGTGAATATTCTTCGCCAGCTTCAGGGCCTAGTGAAGCCAAAACGTCTTTAAGATCCGGCGCGGGATTAACGTCTCTACGCTCTAAATTTTTAGCAAGCAGGCCTTTCTGCCACCATTTTTTGTTATCTTCCTCTTCTTGGCGAGTTCTAGCTTTTTCTTTTTTAACAGATCCCGCTATAGCTGGATAATATAAACCGTCGTAAGGGTTCCTTTCAAAGTTGAATATATTATTATACGCCCCGTAAACTTCTGAATCCTCGTCTATAGCCTCAAGCTTAGCTGAAAGTTCAGACAGACTTACTTTGTCCGCGACCACTTCCACCTCTGGAAGCATGCTCGGGAACTCGGGTGACTCCAAAGAAGTATCGACCGAACTGGAAACCCCAGCGGTCGCTTCTGTTACTGGTCCGGGCAGTTGAGTCTCCACTGGCGGACCGATAAGCTTTCCCTCTTTCGGAGGGTCTGTTTCTTCAACAGTATTAAATTCGTTTTCCTCTACCCATTGCTCAGGTGACAACCCAGCAATAGAAGCGTTATAAGCAACGTCTTCAGGAGTAAGCTCTATACCGTCTTTAATGTACATAATTTTATTTTATTTTCTTTTCTTAGTTTGAATTATGCCTTGATCTAAAGGTCTTATTTGGTATATAGGCTTGCCCTTTTCGTTTACACCACCTACAATACGCATCATATCTTCCTTTGCGGCGAACCCTTTATACTCAACACCCTTGGGTATTATTATAACGTAATCTCCATTAGGTGCTAATATTTCTGTAGCCACATTAGCTTTAGCTAATTTACCCACGTCTTTGATCCAAGCCTGGTTGGTGGGTGTTTCTGAAAAGCCGCTGCTTGGTGTGTTTGCACCTGACGCTGCTTTAGCTACATATTCGTAACGTGACATTACAACGTTTGCCATTTCGTCTGCAACTGCCTCTTTTTGGTCATCAGTCATTGTAGCTGCGTATTCTATGTTTTCCCACTCGGGGAAAAGACTGAGCATTGTTTTGTTAGCAAGCAATGCAGGCATATTGTTGACACCCTCCTCTGGGTTTGATGCTAAAATAAGACTTTTAATTTCTTCGCGGTTATTTTCAATCTGGAAGTCACTAAGGTTGTTTTTTCTAGGACTGGATAACTCATCTGCTTTAATGCGTATCACCTCAGCCGCTTCGAAGCCGTCGGTAAATGGTAAATTTACATTTTTATATAACAAAGGTTTGCCGTCTTCCCCTCTAGAATTAGGTAAAGCTAAAGCCTTTCTTTCTCTATCCCAAACCAAAGGCTGAGTGTAAGCTTGCTCGTTTAACGCTAAATTGCCTATATTTGCTGCTGATTTAGAATACAAATCTCCTTTGGTGCCTGCCTCCCATACTTCGAAACCATCTGCGTGATTATCTACCGCTGATTTTAAGTTTTTCATTTCTTGCAGATAACCTTTGCGCTCGTTGATGAGGTCTATGTTATTTGGGTCTCGCGCTTGCTTATTAGAAGCAGCGGCGTAGTCTTTTTGTATTTCCGCCGCGGCTTTGTGCACTTCAGCCATTTGGCCTTCTGATAATTCGCCGTTATTAATATTTGTACCGCCCCATTCGTTTAAGTACTTTTCGGCTCTTTTCTGAATAGCTTCGGCATTTTTTCTGTCTTGTTTAGCCTTAGTTGCTCTAGCTTCTCTTTGCTGAGCTATCGATTTATCTAGCCCTACACCAAATGCTTGTCCAATACCTGATGTATTTCTAGCATTAGCTATGTTTTGCGCCCCTTGTATTAAAGTTTTATCAGCCATTATACTTGTCTATTTAGAGCGGCATATCCGTCTTGAATAACATCTCCGAAACCTCCACCAGCGCCATAAACTTGTAATGCCCCCCCAACGCCTCCAGCAAATTGACCGATGGCTGCGGCTCTCGCTTGTTGTGCCGCTCGAATATCCGCTTCCGCACTAGCCAGTTCAGTTTGTCGTATACCGACGTCTGTGCCAAGTCGTTCTGTTTCTCTGCCTATAGCTCTTTCTTCACCCGCACGCTCTAAAGTCTGTAATGTACCCGCTTGCTGAGCCGATAATCTTTGATTCATTGATTCCTGCTGCCCAATGCTTGCTGAAGCCTGCTGAGCATTCTGTGATTGTGCGTTAGCTAATGACTGAGCGAGCGCTGCAATACCCGAAGACCCAGCAGATTGTCTTAGGGTTCCCATAGTGTTTGCTAGCCCCTGTGCTTGATTCGCCGCGACAAAATCCGCTGCTTGCGTATTGACAGTAAGGTCTTCCATGGTGTTTTCCATGTTTGAAAACGTATTACTTATATCCTGAGTCATGTAACCCTGGTACGCATTTTCAAACAAACTCTTAGCTTCTTTTTCTCTAGCAAGTCTTTTTTGACCGCCTATATATGAAGCGCCAAATTTAAGAGCGCCACCGATTATATCACCGTACATATTTAATTAGTTTATAAGTTATTATTACGTATTATTCGCTGCTGATAAATATCTCAGAGTTAACCGCGAATAACTCTTTTTTGTTTGAACTACTAGTGGAAAGTACAGCTTCGCTGTAATATCCTAATAAGCCTGATGTATTTGCTTCGGTGTTTTTAGTAAATAAAATAAATGCCGGTGGTGCCGTTGGTAAAATAACCGCGCCGGAAGCTGTTAAAGTTATAGTGTTAGCAGCGCGATTTACTGATAAGACCGTACCCACAACCTGCAAAACATTATTTGAATCATTGGTTAGTATTATATCGCCTGGTTGCAACGAAACATTTATTTCTCCGTTAACAATAATTACGTTGTAGGGGACATCGTGCCTAAGTACTTCCCCTATTCCCATTACACTAAATTCGCGGGTATCAACATCAGCTACCTTAGTAAAAGTTAACTCGGTTTCATCCGCTAGGGTTTGTGCACTAGAAATGGTTATGGTAATTTTATCAGCAGCTATATTAGTTACTGTAACTACATTCAAAATACCCGCGCCAGTTACAGTGTCGCCCACAGATATATTTGTATTAGGCGCTGATATAACAATTGTACTACTATTGGTAATTGCGCCGTCTAACTCGGCAAGGAAAAAGGTTCCATCACCCGATATGTAGTTAAAGTATATACCCTCGCGCTCTTTCCACGTGCTTACCGTTCCGCTTTGCTTGTTTGTTGTAACCGAAGCAGTCCACCCTTCGTCTCCTTCATATGAGAGAGTCTTAAAGTTTTTAACGCTTGTTGGGGCATCATTGAATATAGGTGTAACAGTTGTGTCCCCTTGCACTCCATAGAAGTTTGATCTATTTGTGTTTGAATGCTCATACAATTCCGCGTTTTTAAACGTGTAATACTCGTTGTTTAATGATATACCAGCCTCAGGATCGTAAGATAATCTAGTGTTCCAACCGTCAGATTTTTCTTTAAAGGATACACCTTCACCACCAACAACAACATTGTAAGAACCAGCGTCTGAATCGTAAGCGCCGATTATATTAGGGTTAACGTTTGTTTTAAGACCATCTTGGAAAAAGTAAGACATGCCTTTATCGCTAATGTCAGTAAGACCATCTCTTGACAACCTCATCACGGCACCTCTAGCTTTATCGGTAAAGTAGGCTCTAAAACCAAAACTCGCAAAAGATTCTGGATTTTTAGATATGCCGTATTCACCTACAAACGGTATTGTTTGGCCCAACACGTTTGCATTGGAAGTAACATTTGTATTGCCATCTGCGTTAAACAACGCATCTTTGTTTGCTAGTATTTTAAAACACTTATCCTCTAGCAGGGCTATTAGATCCGTGTCTCTAGCGTGCAACTTTTGAATTGAACCGTAAGTTGGGTTTAAATCCTTAGTAATATTTTCAGCTAAGGTAAACTGGTTAGTATTGTTTATGCCACTTGTAGAATTAAATATACCGCTAAATATTAAACCAGCAGACCGGCGCTCTTCTTTAAACGGTGTGTCAAGAACTGATGAAACCCGCACACCCTTGCCTATCATTGGAGCATTGAAATCGTCTTCCCGCCTATTAGATTCTACCCCGTTCCCAAAAGAATACGAGTTAAAATAATCTAACGTTACAGTATTAGAAAGCCCGGAAATAAGCTTAGCACCGCTAGCTTCGTAATAAATGTCTAAATCCGCAAGTTCATTAGGCTCTGTTTCAAATATAGCTGGGTTTGGAGTTGTAAAATGATCAGGGATCGAATCAGATACAATTTCTATTTTTGTAATAGTAGTTGCTTGCACCCCAAATTCACCAACAAACGGGCGATCCACAGTAAATGTCCTGTAAACAAATGTTAAACCATTTCTATTATAGCTTTGTTGGGTGCCATTATTAGTTATATTATATACTTCACTAAAATTATTATTGCTACCTACAAATCTTATTTTAGCAAACGGACTGCTTGCTAGACTGTATACATTAAAATTTTGCTTACCGCCCACGCCCCCAGGGTTTGTATTACTGACAGGCCCGTACACTAATGTAAAAGTAGTCGCACCTTGATCAGGTCTGTTAATAGCTACACTACTATTATTGGTATCACCGAATGATAATCTATCCGCATTTACGCTGGGGTTTACTGTCATGTCTGTAGACACTGAGTTATTGCGGCTGCCTGCACGTACAGCTGCGTTAAACCCACCTTGGATTACAGAAGTTGACGACGGCGCTTCTATGTTGTTTATAAAATCAGAATTTTTAGGCACTTTAACAAAAAACCTCCCTTGAAATTCCGGTCTAGTAGATTCTTCTAAATTATACAGCACGGCTTTTAAGGTACCAGAGGTAATCCCGGTTAACCAATCGTCAGCGGGTATTATACCCGAACCACTATTAAAGCTTACTGAGTAATTTGTTTTACCCCCGGAATCATTTTGAGGTCCACCATTAGCAATTTCATATAACTGCGAAACCCGTCCACCTGCATTTGCTGTTGCGCCTTCTTCTATAAATTGTATAGCAGAATTGCCATTAAAACCTTCGTGAAAATTATTATTTTCTACAAAAGTAGGCCCTTGAAAACCGATAAAAGGACCCGCAGCTGTAAAGCCATTTGTTATAGCTGTTATTTGCGCAGACGAAACTTCTGTTTGTTCCATTTTTATATGGCGAGGAGCTTCATTTTGTATATCTAATATTTTGTATCTATTATTTATAGACACCGCCGTCGACGTACCGTGTTGCTTTTTAAGTATTATATATTGGTCTTCCCTTAATTTATTAACGTCGGACGATGCAAAACTTAACCATGCATTGCCATCTTCAGAATCGTACCATCTATCTAATACAATATTGTAATATTCGTTAGCTGGATCTTTAATATAATACTTATAATATTTAATCCAAGATGGCACGGAAGCTAGTGTTGCGGATGCTGTTAAAGCGTTTTTCTTTGAAGAATTATTTTCAGCTATTATTACAGAAGCATTATTATTTGTAAACACCGGTGATTCCCGGTTGTATTCATCTATAAAAGTAATGCCTAATTGGTAGGTTCTATTGGACTTTATGCTTTTTTTACCTAAATATTCTTCCCCGGCAGTAAAGCTTGTATTAGTTTGCCCTGCGGTTAAAACAGGAATGCTACCAATGGTATAGTTTTGTAAGTAATTGCCGTAAACAACTCTATTACCTATTATTTCTTGGGACTTTGCTTTACGCGGGACCGCGTCAAACGGTCTTAGTAATTGTATGCTTTCTACAACAGGTCCAAGAAGCTCCGACGTAATGTCAAAGGTGGTAAGCGCTCCGCTAGACAACAAATGGTTGTCTATAACATATATGTTATTTGAGCCTGAGCCTTTAAACAATATTTGTATTTCTTCAACTCCGGCGGGTGGCAACGCATAGGTGTCTGTTGGAAAAGTTAAAGTAATTTTCCTAAGATTATTTGTCATGCCTTTATTAAAACCGATGGCTGCTTCGTAATCAAACTGACCCGGCACATATGCTGCTTCACTAAAAGGAGCATATGTAGAATATTCGTTATTAGAATACTTGTACCTGTAAGAAAACCTTGGGAAATTATTTTTAAATATAGGGTCTGACTCTAGTAATAATACGCTCCAGTTTAAGTA
>Ga0206127_1002431_pt1 | contig 18535 bp, 19 predicted proteins | sample Helgoland_Spring_6_FD_148646 | JGI IMG/M metagenome (GOLD analysis project Ga0206127, IMG submission 148646) | Pelagic subsurface seawater microbial communities from Kabeltonne, Helgoland, North Sea - Helgoland_Spring_Bloom_20160419_1 | ecosystem: Environmental > Aquatic > Marine > Epipelagic ...
GATAAAGTTCACCGTACTCATCATTCACCGCAATGCGTAGTGCTTGGAAGCTTCGCGTTGCAGGGTGGCTTTGCCCCGGCTTCTTGCGGGGCATACATTTCTCGATCAACCCTGCAAGCTGCAAAGTCGTGGTGATAGGTGTCTCTGCGCGCAGCTCAATAATTGCGCGCGCAATTCGGCGAGAGGCGCGTTCTTCACCAAAATTATAAAGGATTTCAGCAATTTCTTCGGCGTCATAGTCGTTGACGATATCAGCAGCACTTTGCCCTTCTTGTCCCATGCGCATATCCAAGGGACCGTCCCGCATGAAAGAAAAGCCACGCTCTGCAAGATCGAGTTGCATAGAAGAGACCCCAAGGTCGAGGACAACACCGTCCAAATCTTGAGCGAACTCGGCCATGTCCGAAAACACGCCCCGTTGCTGGATCAAGCGCGCACCGTATTGATCGGCCCAAGGCTGCGCCATTTCAAAGGCCAATGGATCGCGATCTACCGCAATGACGCTATCCGCACCCGCATCCAAAAGTGCGCGCGTATAGCCACCTGCCCCAAATGTGCCATCCAACCAACGGCCAGATATAGGGTCGGCCGCTTTTAAGATAGGCTCTAAAAGAACCGGAATGTGAGAGGCAGAGATGGCAGCCTGCGTCATGAATCACTCCGCAGGACTGGATGTTGGTGCGCCATCAAGAAACTCGAGCGGGTCGAAATCGTCGGGCAGCTCTTCAAGCCACTCTTCGGTTTTGGCCAACTCTTCAGCCTCATAGGTCTCGGTTTTCCAAATCTGGAAAGTGTCACCCGCAGCGATAAAGAACGCTTCTTTATCCAGCTCGATTTTCTGACGCAGCTTGGCAGGCAAAACCAGACGACCTGTCTCATCAATTGTAGTCGGGAAAGACTGGCCATGGAAGAGACGCTGAAGCATTTTACGCTGCATAGATCCACGTGGGAGGGCGTCAATCTTGGCGTCCACCTCCTCGATCGCTTCCATAGTGTAACACTCGAGGTAATTGCGACGATGATCGCCGTACACAATGACCAATTCAGGAGGAAGACCATCGGTCAAATTGGGGTCAGCCGCTTCGATTACACGACGAAAAGAGGCTGGGATTGAGACCCGCCCCTTTGTATCCACCTTATGGTGGCTTTCGCCTCTGAATCTGCGTGACACGCCAGTTCGTCCCTTTGCCCTGCCCCCGAAACCTTGCCCAAAAACTAGGGCCTAAAAATATAAAGGGCGGATCAAGCTGCTGCCACTGCTTGATCCGCCAACGTCCCGCTGCCGGGAGTGTCCGATCGCGCGCACCACCTGGGGGGATGTCTGCTCGCTCGCGCGCCGGATCTGGTTGGGAGGATTATGGCGGGCGCCTGTATGAAACCTGACTTAGTGGTTCTTGTTAGCTGGGATCGTGTAGCGTCCCGTTGTTGAGTTACCCGCTCTCCTCTTCTACTATTAGGGATGACATGGGAATTAATGGTAATCAATAGGAAATATTGAGTGCAGCTTGTTGAATGTCGCCTTCGGCGATTTGTACGCACAACATTTAGTAAGAACACCTCAAGAACAAAAACCATTGATAGTGAAAAAATTCGCAGCGACTACTATATGTAGATCAAGAGCAATTCTTGAATTTTTTCCCATATTTTCCCAATTCGAAGCACAACAGTTCAGTTCGGGACGAATTTTCAATGCAATATCACGCCCCAACCCTAAGCATCACATCTGATTCACCGTGTAAATCGTCCTCAACGCCAGGATTCGTTGGTGAGTCTTTGTAGCGACACCCCATTATGGGTGTGATTTGACAGCGCTATGCCATTAAATCCTACATGACCCATGAATACCCAAAGCGCCTCCGCTTTTCACAAACTCTTGTCGTAACTGCACATTGAGTTCGCGGAAATTACCTGCAACCCTGCTGCGAGCTCTCATTTTGCCCAAGACAGGACAGCCCATGCCAGACTTCGCCAACTATCCTAGCCTCAAAAACAAGACCGTCATCGTATCGGGTGGCGCACAGGGCATTGGCGCTGAGATGGTGAAAGCCTTTGCTGCTCAGGGCGCACGCGTCGGGTTTCTGGATCTTCATGAAGCCGCAAGCGCCGATCTGGCGGCGGAATTAGACAACGTCAGCTACAAAATTTGCGACCTACGCGATATCTCCGCGCTTCAAGCTGCCCTCAAGACACTAACGGACAAATTAGGGCCAGCACATGTCTTGGTGAACAATGCCGCACGCGATGATCGTCACGATTGGCGGGACGTTACGCCAGACTATTGGGACGAGCGTCAAAACACCAATCTGCGTCACATGTTCTTTGCGATCCAAACGATTGCGCCGGGGATGATCGCGGCGGGCGGTGGCTCCATTATCAATATGGGATCGAACTCATGGTGGGAGGCCGGTGGCGGTTTTCCAGCCTACGCCACGGCCAAAGCGGCAGTACACGGAATGACCCGCACAATGGCGCGCGATCTCGGCGATCACCGCATTCGCGTCAATACAGTCGTGCCCGGCTGGATCATGACAGAGCGGCAAAAAGAGCTTTGGGCGACGCCAGAAGCGCTTGAGGCGCATCGTGCACGTCAATGCTTGCCTGATCTGATTGATCCGGTTTACGTGGCGCGCATGGTCTTATTTCTCGCTTCTGACGATGCCGCAATGTGCAGCGCGTGCAACTACATGGTCGAAGCGGGCTCTATATAGAGTTCGCGCTTACGCCATACCGCCTTCGACTAAGCCTTTGGCAAGCTCAGCATAGGCTTGCGCCATATCTCCTTCACCCGCTGCAATAGGCGTACCACCGTCCCCTGCAAGACGCGTATCAAGGTCAATCGGCAAAGCACCAAGTAGTGGCACTTTTAAGCGCTCAGCTTCTGTTGCGACGCCCCCTTGGCCAAAGATCGCATGTTCTGATCCACAATCAGGACATTTGAACATCGACATGTTCTCGATCAGGCCCAACACAGGCGTTTTGAGCGTCGCGAACATATCCAGCGCTTTGCGTGCATCTAGAAGAGCGACGTCTTGAGGGGTGCTGACAACAATCGCGCCGGTGACCTGACTTTTCTGACAAAGCGTGAGCTGCACATCGCCCGTGCCCGGTGGCAAGTCAACGATGAGCACATCAAGCTCGCCCCACTCCACTTGCCCCAGCATTTGCTGCAATGCACCCATGAGCATGGGACCACGCCACACGATGGCTTTGTCAGGATCCATCATCAGGCCAATCGACATCATCGTGACGCCATGCGCCTTCAATGGAATGATGGTTTTTCCGTCAGGGCTGGCAGGACGTTTGTTTACGCCCATCATTCGTGGCTGGGATGGTCCATATATATCTGCATCGAGCAAGCCAACGCGGCGGCCTTGCTTCGCCAATGCAACCGCAAGGTTGGACGAGACAGTCGATTTACCAACGCCGCCTTTTCCAGAGCCAATCGCGAGAATGCGGTCCACACCAGAGACAGGCGCTGGCCCGCCCTCTTGTGGTTTGGGATGCCCACCAATCTTCAAACTGGGCGGCGCAGGTTTTGCAAGTGCAGGTCCATGCGCTGTTAATGCCGCATTGACTGTGCGCGCACCGACCACATCCGCAACCGCAGTTTCAGCAGCTTTGCGCAAAGGTTCCATTTGCTGCGCAATCGCGGGGCTTGGGGCCTCGATCACAAATCGCACCGTAACGTCGTCCACAGAAAGCGCTCGAATCATATCGCGGCTGATCAGATCACCACCATCAGGCAGAGCTAAACGTGCTAAAGCATCACGGATGTCTGTCTCTATTTGGCTCATTTCAAACTCCTAACCTGCGTTTTGTCATAACTGGCAGCTTTACGCCCGAGCGCAAGTGCAGACAGGACTGACAAGATGAATGCTGGCGCGAACAAAAAATATGGGGAAAAACCTTCGAAATCATAAAGTTATCCAAATGGTCAAAAAATAAACAAATGGTTACCGTTAGTTAGCCCTATGCCTCCCATGCAATTGCTGCATAGCAGCATTGAGGAAATAAACATTGTGCAGTCGCAGCATAAACTCCATATTCGTTTTCAACGGCAGGTCAAATACCCGCGCGACCGACATAAACAGAAGAAAAGGAAGATGCACATGGCATTCCTCACAGATACATTCTCCGCTCACGGCACATTCGGAGACAAGATCGCAGCACTTTGGACAGAGATCAAAGAAGCGAACGCAAAGTGCGTCGTTTACAACACAACAGTGCGTGAATTGAATGCACTTTCAGGTCGCGAATTAGCTGACTTGGGCATCCACCGCTCAATGATCCGCCGTCTTGCTCTGGACGCAGCGTACAAGAACTAAAGAACTCAAGAATCTGGCCAGCTCACTCCTCCCAGAAGGGCTTGGCAGAACATGGCGGCAGTAAAGTCCTCCCATTTTACTGCCGCTACTAACAACGGTCTAGAACGGACCACTCATAGCACGACGCTTTCTCCTCCCTTAGAGCGGCGTGCTTACATAGAACGACGATGTGTCCTCCCACACATCGTCGTTTTTTCGTTTTTTTAGTTGGCCTATTGGCAATCGAGCTTTAGTCGCCCGCGATCCGTCAAATACGGCAGCAGCGCCTGTGCTTTTGCGACCAAAGACAAATCAAGAGCCGCGTGTAAAATTTCTGGATCATTGCCTGCGCGTGCCAGTTCTGTTCTTGCCGGCCCACAATAACGCTTTTGCTAAGAAAGGTTATGCCATCCTGCGTGCCCACCCCATTCGCATACGCAAAGAAAACACCGTTCTCAAATGCGCGCGTGGGCATCATCTTTTCTCCGGCCCAATCCCAATCGGTGCCAAGCGCTGTCGGCACCAGCACCAAATCTGCACCTTGTGCGGCAACATGACGTACGGTTTCGGAAAATTCGGCATCATAGCAAATCAATGTTGTGATTTTGAAGCATTTGTAGGTGAATAGATAGCAGCCCTGCCCTGGACTAAAATAGTCCCACTCAAATCCTGGAGGAATCGCAAGCTTGCGTTGATGCACCAACTCGCCCCCGTCAGGACCAATTCAAGTGGCGCTATTATAAAGCTTATCGCCATCGCGTTCGACATAACCACAGTGGATTGCAATGCTAAACTGCCACGCCAAACATGCCAAAGCTTGCACCGTTTCGCCCCCACGCAGCTCTGCCGAGCTACGGATTTGATTGCCAATGGCATACCCGCAGGCAAAAAATTCAGGCAAAATAACCAAATCCGCACCACTCGCCGCGATATCCGGCAATTGTGCTTCAAGCCACTTCAGACGTGCTGATTTGCTGGTCAGATCCGACGGGGCTTGCGCCAGCACCAAATGGAAATCACCAATGCTTTAACGATCCGTCACAAGCACTTCGCGCGGATATTGTGTTAGATAGTCTGCGCCCGTCTCCGTCACCACAATACTGTCGCCGATCCACCCGGCAGTGACGCCATCCACTGAGATCCCACCGTCAACGGCAAAAGTCATGCCTGCTTGAAGAATAGTCTCATCCCCTGCTTTCAACACCGGCCCTTCGAGGTAAGCCACACTAATCGAGCGTCCCGTGCGATATCCTGTTTAATAGCCGCGGTCCTGATAGACTTCATTCGCAGCAGCAGCGACGTCTTCTGCCTTTATCCCCGGTTTGATCGCAGCAATCGCGGCTTTTTACGCGTCAATCGCTGCCATTTGCACCTTTGCTGCATCATCGGTGATGTCAGCCACATGAAACATGCGATCAAAGCCAAGTTTGTATTGCTTGAACTGCGCCATATTGCAGAAACAGAAATAGACGGGGTCTGCTTTTTCATAGGTTTTCACCGAAGTGCGGCGATGCACCATGGAAGTGTCGCGCCCACTTTGCATGATTTGCAAGCCTTGGATCATTGGCGACACGAAGCGCTCCCAGCCCAGATCTGTAAGAAAGCCAGCGGCCTTTCGCTTCCCTGCATCGATCACAGCAAGCGCGCTTTCGTATTCATGCGCCCCGACCCGCAAAGACCCATGCGCGGCGGCCATAATTGCGCCGGCAATCTCACCTGCTTCCTTCATCACTTCGAATTCAAGCGGGGATTTGATCATGCGCTGAGCCCCCAATATCAGGCCAATGCCGCGCAGATGTGCACTTGGATATGTGTCGTCGATGAAGTGTCGCACAATGGCGGAAATTTCCATCTGCTCGATCCAAAGCCCTTTAGGCACGTCAGGCAAACACGCACTCAGCGCGAGCGCCCAACTGTTTTGTCCCGCATCTTCCCAGCGACGTATTTCCTTCACCCAAGTCATCTCCGCGACCATTTAGCTTTCCATCAAAGGTGTGATCACAATCGGATCACCCTCTGTACGCACCACAAGCATGGAAGGACGGCCAAACTCGAAGCCAAGGTAGCCCCAGAAACCCGCAAGATATGCGATGGAGCTTTCAGACGTGAAAACTGCATGGCTAATACCCAGCTCTTGCTTGCGGTTTTGCAGAGTAATGCAGCGCTGTTTGGCCTCATCTAGCATGATATGATTTCTCTTTTGTCTGCACGGAGCTTAGCGCATGGAACCGTCGGAGATCATTCAAAGGCGACGCGAGTTGGTCGTTACCAAGCCTCGGATTTATCCAAAGTTAGTGGAACACACGCCGGCGCGATTTAGCACCACCGCGACGTTTAGGATGAGGCAATACGCGGCTCGCGCATTTTAGATGTTCAACGAATAGCTGAGCGGCTTGCCCATCTTCTGGTAAAGCCTCGATATGCAACAGTGCGCGTTGCGCTTCACGCGCAGCATCCGTCTCCAGCCCTAATCCCATCGCCCATTCTAGAAAGCCTGCTTTCGCGGCCTTGCATGACGCGGCTCCGCCGCCATCAAACTTCTGCAATGCATGGAAAATCTGTGTTGCACTCATATTGTCTCCTTACCCACGCCCCGTGGTTCTTGTGTTTGTGAACGGGAGCCTGTGCAGATGAGACAATGGGCAAGGCAAACAAGCGACGCATCTCTCGCCTGCTCCGCCACCCGCGGTTTCGACTTCGTAACAAGGCTGGTTTCCGGGCTTGGAGCGAGTGGTCACATCGAACCATGATAAAGCACCTTCCCAAGGCGAAACGAAACAGTGGTCCTACTAAATCTCTCGCCCACACCGTTGCGGGGGCAGCGCCAGATTTCCACCAGCTTCCCAATTCTCCACCCGTTTGAGGGGTAGCACCTTGATGAGATGAGCCTACTTAAAGAGTAGCGAGCGGCACAAGGGCGTCATGCTGCCCAAGCTCGCCTAAAAGCGGCTTTTCATTGCGTAGGTGCCGCGCGGCCAGTTGTTTTTGCTGCACCCTTTCAGGAATCGGAAACGCGGGGCGCATCTTGCACTCTTTGCGCGCGAGTGGCGGGAAAAGGGTCAGAATTTCACCGCGCGCATCGGGATTGAGCGCCGCGATTGCGTCGCCTCCAGTATAAAAACTCTCGGCGGGCGCACCCTCAGCCAGAACCACTTGATGATGATAGAACACTAAATGATGATAATTCAGAGCACCTTGATGATCCTCAACGTAAATGCCCGGAAGCTCGGTCAATCTGATGGCCGCGAACAACACGTCTGATGACCCGAACATACGCTCTACAATCGCTGAGCCGACTTGTATTCTCTGCTGGCGCGACACTCGCAAATCCCACAAAAGGCAACCCTGCCCCAAGCGTACCTGCGCGCAGCATTACGGGGCGCAGCGTTTCAAATTCCTGCATCTGAGCTGCACTCACCGCGCTGACAAGGTTCTACCGCAAAGATGCGAATCCGCCGGTCGCCAAAGCGATGCGCACGTTAGGTTCCAGCTGTTCAACCGCGCACGGCCCCTGATCCATTTCGATCATCGTCCCTTCGGTAAAGCACACAACCGAAGAATAGGTCCAACCCGTTGTGTGACTTTGATACCAACCAAGGGTCGCACCAACTGTGAAGGCCGATTCGGGAGCGGGCACAAAATACCACCTAGACGGCGCAGCACTGGTGCTGACAAAGAAGAAGGTTTCCACGTGAGGATTACCCAATGTGTTGTTAAAACTCACGTTAATCGCATAGGGCGGACTGTTCGTGGATCCGCTGCGCCGCCGTTGATCGTAACAGTTTCACTCGCGTCACTGCCACCCTGAAAGCTGCACTCATTGTTGTCCAAAACGGCCGTGTAGGAAGTGTTACAAAGCGCGTTGCAGCCCGTGCCAGTCCAACGAAGAATGCACATTGAGGGTGATCATGTGGCTCGAAAATTCCTGCGGCAAGCGATGCACCACGGCTTCGTCCTGCAAGACAATCAAAGTGATACCTAAGGCTTCGCGAAAAATTATCCGTGGCTTTAAATTTTGCGGCATCGCTCCCTCGGGGATCGTCACTAACACGTAGATTTCCTCAACAAGCTGCGCAGACATGCCGCGTAAAAGTGCTTGGAGGTCGCGCTTTCTGCTCATAAAAAGATCCTATTAAAACGGAATATCATTCGCCGCATCTGCCGCTGCCACAAAGCGCGAGACGACCTTTTTTATGCCCGCTTTCTCGAATTCAATCTCAAGCTTATCGCCCTCAATTCCGATCACCGAACCATAGCCAAACTTCTGGTGAAACACGCGCTCGCCTAGTGAAAAACTCGACACAGCCGTCATGTCGATTGTGATGTTATTACTCTCTGCGGGTTGGCTCATTGGGCGGTTGTCTTTGCGGGCTTGTAGGCGTTTCCAGCCAGGCGAGTTATAGACATTCGCGTCCTGAACGCGCTGTTCAAGATCACTTTGGCCACTGCCCCCCACGCCCATGCCCGCCGCACCGTAGTTGCCACCATAAAGGCCAGGCGGGGTCAGCACCTCAACGTGATCCTCTGGCAATTCATCGATAAAACGCGAAGGCAATTGGCTTTGCCATTGGCCAAAGACCATGCGATTGGCGGTAAAGGAAATCGTGCAAATATCCTCAGCACGGGTGATGCCAACATAGGCAAGACGGCGCTCTTCCTCGAGACCTTTGAGACCGTTTTCATCCATGGAGCGTTGAGAGGGAAACAAACCATCCTCCCATCCGGGCAAGAACACAGCTGGGAATTCAAGACCCTTGGCCCCGTGCAACGTCATGATCGAGACTTTAGCAGCTTCGTCCTCTTGAGTGTTGTCCATGATCAGGCTGACGTGCTCCAAAAACCCTTGCAGGTTTTCAAATTGCTCCAGCGCTTTTACCAATTCCTTAAGGTTTTCCAAGCGTCCCGGCCCTTCGGGAGTTTTGTCGTTCTGCCAATACGCGGTATAGCCGCTTTCATCGAGGATCACCTGCGCCAGTTCGACATGGCCCATCTCAGGGGGACCGAACTCCAGCTCTAACATTTGCGGACCATCATCAAGCACCGCATCATCATCAATGATCGTCGCAACCCGTGGCCCGCGCGTAAAGGCCGCCCAGCGATCGAGACCATCGACCAGTCTAGCAAGCTCCGCACCGCCCTTGCCACCAATCGCTTTGCTCTCCACGATGATGCGCGCACCCTCGAAAAGGCTGACGCCGTTCTCGCGCGCGGCCATCTGGATTTTCTGCTGCGCTTTATCACCGAGGCCACGTTTTGGCGTGTTCACGATCCGCTCGAATGCCAGATCATCATTAGGCGAGGTCACAACGCGGAAATAGGCCATAGCATCGCGGATTTCCATGCGCTCGTAAAAGCGTGGACCACCGATGACGCGGTAGGGCAAGCCGATGGTCAAAAAGCGATCCTCAAACGCGCGCATTTGATGGGACGCGCGCACGAGGATAGCCATATCATTCAGCGAAATCGGGTTCATGCCGCGCGTGCCCGATTGCATCGCTTCCAGTTCTTCGCCAATCCAGCGCGCCTCTTCTTCACCGTCCCAATGACCGATCAGACGGACTTTTTCGCCCTCTTCCGAAGCAGTCCACAGATCCTTGCCAAGCCGGCCTTCATTACTAGAAATCACATTAGAGGCAGCCGCTAAAATATGCGGGGTGGAGCGGTAGTTTTGCTCTAGCCGGACCACCTTTGCGCCCGGGAAATCCTTCTCAAAGCGTAGGATATTGCCCACTTCCGCCCCACGCCAACCGTAGATTGATTGATCGTCATCCCCAACGCAGCAGATGTTTTTGTGTCCCCCCGCGAGCAAGCGCAGCCAGAGATATTGTGCGACGTTCGTGTCCTGATACTCGTCCACCAAAATATAACGGAACCAGCGTTGGTATTGATTGAGCACATCGTCGTGGGTCTGGAAGATCGTCACCACATGCAGCAGCAGATCGCCAAAATCGACCGCGTTAAGTTCTAAGAGACGCTTCTGATACATCTCATAGAACTCAGTGCCGCGATTATTGAACGCACCCGCATCAGCGCTTGGCACTTTTTCAGGCGTCAACGCACGGTTCTTCCAACCATCAATAAAGCCTGCAAGCATACGCGCCGGCCAGCGTTTATCGTCTATGTTTTCAGCGCGTAAAAGCTGTTTCAGGAGGCGAAGTTGATCATCCGTATCAAGGATCGTGAAATTGCTCTTAAGCCCAACCAATTCTGCGTGTCGGCGCAGCAGTTTCACACAAATCGCATGGAACGTGCCAAGCCACGGCATCCCCTCAATCGATTGACCAAGCATAGCGCCCACGCGATTTTTCATCTCGCGCGCAGCTTTGTTGGTGAAGGTGACCGCCAGAATTTCGTTGGGACGCGCTTTGGCAGCGTTCATCAGATGCACAATGCGCGCGGTCAGTGCTTTAGTTTTGCCTGTACCCGCCCCCGCCAACATCAAGACCGGACCGTCTAGCGTTTCCACCGCTTCGCGTTGCGCGCTGTTCAACCCATCCAAATACGGCATCGGCCGCGCAGACATCGCGCGTTGGGAGAGAGGCGTGGAGGCACCTTCAAAGGCGTCCATTTCGTCAAAATTGCTCATAAGCGTAACTCTAGCGCGCAAAAGCCGATAGGAAAAGAGAGGTTCTTGATCTGTTCTGCATTCTTTTGCTAGACAAATGCCGCATTGCGGCGAAAGCTGCGCGCATGGATTTACACGCACCCTACCCTGCCCTCGCGGATCTGCACCGCGCCGCCAAACGCCGCATCCCACATTTCGTGTGGGAATACCTCGACAGTGCCACAGGGCTCGAAGCGAGCAAGGCGCGCAATCGCACAAAGCTCGATGAGGTGCTGATGATGCCCTCCGTCTTGCATGGGGAGATCACACCAGATCTATCAGTTGATTTACTGGGTCACACGCTGCCGCTGCCTTTCGGGATCGCACCGCTTGGCATGTCAGGTCTGATCTGGCCAAATGCGGAACCGATCCTCGCAAGCAACGCCGCTACGCTTGGCATTCCTTATACCCTGTCGACTGTGGCGACCCGCACCCCCGAAGATATCGCGCCAAACCTTGGGCAACATGGATGGTTCCAGCTCTATCCGCCTCGCGACGAAGGGATTCGCCGTGATATGTTAAAGCGCGCCAAGTCGAGCGGATTTCACACTTTGGTGCTGACGGTTGATGTCCCTGTTGCATCCCGTCGTGAACGCCAAATTCGCGGCGGGCTACGTCAACCACCCAAGATCACCCCACGCTTGCTGGCCCAAATCGCGCTATGTCCGGCTTGGGCGATTGGCACCACGCGTCTTGGAATGCCACGCATGCGCACATTGGATAAGTACACTGATAAAGTAAAAGACGTAGGCGAAGAACGCTCTAGCACGGCACATATCGGCTATCTTCTACGCACCTCGCCCGATTGGGAGTATGTGCACTGGCTGCGCGACAATTGGGACGGAAAACTCATACTCAAGGGTGTCTTGGATGTGCGAGATGTCGCCAAATCCGAAGCGGCAGGGATTGATACGCTTTGGCTTTCTAACCATGCGGGTCGTCAGTTTGATGCGGCCCCTGCCCCTATTGAAGTCCTCCCCACGATCCGCGCTGCGACTAAACTGCCGCTAATCATGGACAGCGGGATTGAAGGCGGGTTGGATATCCTGCGCGCCTACGCGCTTGGTGCGGATTTTGTGATGCTGGGGCGCGCTTGGCATTACGCGCTTGGCGCACTTGGCGAGCAAGGTCCTGCGCATTTGGCTGATATCCTCGCATCTGATCTGCGCGCAAATATGGGGCAATTAGGACTGACTCATTTACGCGACGCGCCTCAAATAATTATCCCACCACCCAGTTGAAACGGGCCAGTTGACATGAGCCGTTAGCGTTAACATAAGCTCCTGTTAGCGCAAAACAACCAATACTACGAATACCACACCCCTCATTTAGCCTGTACACAGCGGGTAACAGATACTCTCAGGAAGCCTGACATGACTGAATTCAACAAAATCCTCATTGCCAATCGCGGCGAAATTGCCATCCGCATCATGCGCGCGGCCAATGAATTGGGGAAGAAAACCGTCGCCGTGTACGCGGAAGAGGATAAGTTGGGCCTGCACCGCTTCAAGGCCGATGAAGCCTACCGCATTGGCGAAGGCATGGGGCCAGTCGCGGCCTATCTCTCGATCGAAGAGATCATTCGAGTCGCTAAAGACTGCGGCGCAGATGCGATCCATCCAGGCTACGGCTTACTGTCAGAAAACCCCGATTTCGTAGACGCTTGCGACGCCAATGGCATCACCTTTATCGGACCCAAAGCCACCACTATGCGCGCACTGGGTGATAAAGCCTCCGCTCGCCGCGTCGCAATGGACGCGGGTGTGCCTGTCGTGCCCGCAACCGAAGTGCTGGGCGATGAGATGGATGCGGTCAAGCGTGAGGCAGGCGAAGTTGGCTATCCTTTGATGCTAAAAGCATCATGGGGCGGCGGCGGTCGTGGCATGCGTCCGATCTATTCCGAGGATGAAGTTGAAGAGAAGGTGCTCGAAGGGCGCCGAGAGGCGGAAGCAGCGTTTGGCAATGACGAGGGCTACCTCGAAAAGATGATCGTGCGCGCACGTCATGTGGAAGTGCAAATTCTCGGTGATAGCCAAGGTGGTATGTATCACCTGTTTGAGCGCGATTGCTCCGTCCAGCGGCGCAATCAAAAAGTGGTAGAGCGCGCACCTGCCCCTTACCTCAGCGAGGAGCAGCGCACAGAGATTTGCGATCTGGGCCGCAAGATTTGCGCACATGTGAACTATGAATGCGCAGGCACCGTCGAATTCCTGATGGATATGGACAGCGGCAAGTTCTATTTCATCGAAGTAAACCCGCGTGTGCAGGTTGAGCACACGGTGACAGAGGAAGTCACAGGCATCGACATTGTTCAAGCGCAGATCAAAATCGCGGAGGGCAAAACGATTGCCGAAGCCACGGGCAAGGCATCCCAAGACGATGTGCGCCTCAATGGTCACGCGTTGCAAACACGGATCACAACGGAAGATCCCCTCAATAATTTCATCCCCGACTATGGCCGCATCACAGCATTCCGTGAAGCGCAGGGTATGGGTATTCGTCTGGATGGTGGCACGGCCTATTCCGGTGGTGTCATCACGCGTTATTATGACAGTCTGTTGATGAAAGTGACCGCCCACGCGCAAACCCCTGAGGCTGCGATTGCCCGCATGGACCGTGCGCTGCGCGAGTTTCGTATTCGCGGCGTAAGCACCAATATCGCCTTCGTTGAGAACCTGCTGAAACACCCCACATTCCTCAGCAACGAGTACACGACGACCTTCATCGACGACACAAATGATCTGTTTGATTTCAAAAAACGTCGGGATCGTGCGACGAAAATTTTGATTTATATTGCGGATATCAGCGTCAACGGCCATCCCGAAACCGCTGGGCGTCCTTTGCCTTTGAGCGACCTCAAAACACCGCGCGCACCAGACTTTACGAGTGACGTCGCGCCATATGGCACGCGCAATCTGCTTGAAGATAAAGGCCCGCAAGCGGTTGCTGACTGGATGAGCGCGCAAAAGCAACTTCTTTTGACAGACACAACAATGCGCGATGGCCATCAAAGCTTGCTCGCGACGCGCATGCGCTCCATCGATATGATCCGCGTAGCACCAACCTATGCCTCAGAAATGTCGCAGCTTTTCTCGGTTGAATGCTGGGGTGGCGCGACTTTTGATGTGGCTTATCGCTTCTTACAGGAATGCCCATGGCAGCGTCTGCGTGACATCCGCGCGGCGATGCCAAATGTGATGACACAAATGTTGCTGCGTTCCGCAAACGGGGTCGGATACACCAACTATCCGGATAATGTGGTGCAAGAATTTGTGCGCCAAGCGGCACAAACGGGCGTTGATGTATTCCGCGTATTCGACAGTCTAAATTGGACCGGAAACATGCGCGTTGCAATGGATGCTGTGATCGAGGCGAACAAAGTCTGCGAAGGCACGATTTGCTACACAGGCGACATCTTGAACGCAGATCGCGCGAAATATGATCTGAAATACTATGTGCAAATGGGCAAAGAGCTGCGCGATGCTGGCGCGCATGTCTTGGGTCTAAAGGATATGGCGGGTTTGCTGAAACCTGCCTCTGCGCGGGTCTTGGTGAAGGCGTTGAAAGAAGAGGTTGGCCTGCCTATCCACTTTCACACACATGACACAGCGGGCATTGCCTGCGCGACCATTCTTGCTGCCTCTGACGCAGGCGTGGACGCGGTGGATTGCGCGATGGACGCGCTCTCGGGCAACACCAGCCAAGCGACGTTGGGCACAGTGGTCGAATCCCTGCGTCACACGGAACGCGACACGGGCATCGACATCGGATCGGTACGCCAGATTTCGGATTATTGGGAACAGGTCCGTGCGCAATATGCGGCGTTTGAGACAGGGCAACAGGCACCATCGTCTGAGGTATATTTGCACGAAATGCCCGGCGGTCAGTTCACCAATCTTAAGGCGCAAGCACGCTCGCTTGGACTAGAGGAACGTTGGCCAGAGGTCGCACGAACTTATTCGGACGTGAACGACATGTTCGGTGATATCGTTAAAGTAACGCCAAGTTCCAAGGTTGTCGGCGACATGGCGTTGATGATGGTCAGCCAAGGCCTCAGTCGATCTGACGTGGAAGACCCCGAGAATGACGTGGCCTTCCCTGACAGCGTGGTCGATATGATGCGCGGAAATCTGGGCCAGCCTCCTGGTGGCTTCCCGGATGGAATTGTCGCGAAAGTTCTGAAGGGTGATACGCCCAATGTTGAGCGCCCGGGCAAGTCGCTTGCACCTGTCGATTTGGACGCAGAGCGCGCGAAGCTCAGCGACCTGCTTGAGGGGCGTGAGATTGACGATGAGGATCTCAATGGCTATCTAATGTATCCGAAGGTGTTCCTTGATTACATGGACCGCCATCGCACCTATGGCCCCGTGCGAGTTCTACCGACGCGCACGTTCTTTTATGGGATGGAGCCGACTGAGGAGATTTCAGCTGAGATTGACCCAGGTAAGACGCTGGAGATTCGCCTGCAAGCCATTGGTGAAACGCTGGATGATGGCGACGTGAAAGTGTTCTTTGAACTCAACGGTCAACCCCGGGTAATTCGTGTGCCGAACCGGACAGTCAAAGCAGCCACAGCTGCACGGCCCAAAGCCGATCCCGCAGACGAAAACCACATTGGCGCACCGATGCCAGGTGTCGTGGCGTCTGTCGCGGCAACTGTCGGGGCCAAGATCGCGGCGGGTGATCTCTTGCTCACGATTGAAGCGATGAAGATGGAAACCGGCATTCACGCCGAACGCGACGCGGTGATCAAAGCGGTGCATGTGCAAGCGGGCGCACAGATCGATGCAAAGGACTTGTTGATCGAGCTGGAATGAGCGTGCTTACGCACGCGTTTGATATGCGCTTACGCGCGAGGGTTGAGGCGCTGCCTCAAACTCCGAAGTTTAGCTAGAAAGATGAAAAGCGCCCTGCCATATCTAGTGGGGCGTTTTCTATTGGAGGCGTTATGCTGGAAATCACATCGCTTTATACTTCGCTTTTGACGTTTATCTTCTTGTGGCTCAGTCTCCGCGTGATTGTCTATCGCCGTGGCAACAAGATTTCGATGGGCCACAACGGCGACAACAGCCTCCTCAAGCGAATGCGCGCGCAGGGCAATTTTATCGAATACGTTCCATTCGGGTTGATCTTGTTGGCGCTGGTAGAGTTTTCTGGCGCACCGGCGCTGGCGGTGCATTTGTTAGGGCTGATGTTGCTGATTGGGCGCGCGTTACATGCTTGGAGCTTTTCTGCCTCACCGCCTGTGATGAAAGGACGTGTCTTTGGGATGATCCTAACCCTAACGATGATCTTGCTTAGCGCGCTCGGGCTTTTGTTACACACTCTATTTTATGGTAAATATTACTCCGTTTGAAAAAAGTGACATTAGAGCGATATTTTCTCTTGCGGGTGTCCGATCACAGGCCTAAATAAGCCCTACCAAAAGGATGCGGGCGTAGCTCAGGGGTAGAGCGAAACCTTGCCAAGGTTTAGGTCGGGCGTTCGAATCGCCTCGCCCGCTCCAATTGGACTAACTTACTCCGCTAGTATGACAAGGCCTCCCTCAGGAGGCCTTTCGTCGTTCCAGGCATACAATGAGCATAAAAAAACCCGCGCAACTGGCGGATTTTGATCGCTGCTACAAGGAGTTTGCCGGAAGTTAGTGCGTCCAAGCGCCCCGACGGTCTGTCGCGAAATTCTCTGCGTAGCCACCCTTGCGAATGTTGGCTTTGCGCTTGTTCGGCTCACGCACGGAGGCATCAATGCCGTTGGCTTCTGCATAGGCAAGCGCTGCTTCCCTGCTCTCAAAGCGCAGTTTTACCTGCGCTTGCGTGTCATCAGACGACGTCCAGCCCATCAAAGGATCAACCTGCCGCGCACTCGCGGGGGCATGCTCTAAGATCCAAACATGCGTTTTCGCAGTGCCGGAAGACATGGCGGTTTTGGACGGTTGGTAAATACGTGCGCGCATCTGAGGGCCTTAGTCAATCATTCGAACTGACATATATATCGCGGAAACTGCCTTGTTTCGCAAGTGGCGCGGGCTTTTGATTGCAAACAATTTAAAGCGATCCATGACAAACCCTTCAGCACATCGAAGATCTGGAAACACTGTTTTGCGAAAGGTTGATTTGAGTTCAGCCGTCTATTCCAGTATCCGAACGACGACTTGCAAAGGAAGTCCGCCTTGAGCCTCAAGTTTTCTGTTTTGTTACTTCTTGTCTGCCTAAGCGCCTGCGCGTCGGATGAAGGCATCACCCCGGAAGACAGCCTGCCAAACGACCAAGGGGACGCTGACCGGGAAGCGACGCCCTCAGAGCAGACCGTGCCAGACCTGCCCAGCTATGAGCCTTTCATCGGCAGCTCCGGCAACACAATCAGCCAGTTGCGCGGTGCAACAGTGACCGCCCGTACAGGAAACGCGCAGCTGCGGAAAGTCACAGGACGTGTGCGCCACAATGGTGGAAAACTTGTCATTGAAGATGGCCTCTACAAGCTCGCTGATCAGAACGGGTCTGACGCCAATGGCGAGGCCGCAAACGAAGGGATGGCGCTTCGTTTGGTCAACCCTAACGGGCGGTACGAGTATGCCTCTCTCTACTCAACCAGCTACACGGTTGGTGCCGACACCTACACGGCGGTCGGCGCAATCGGTATTACGACCCTTGATGAGGACATGCCCACAACTGGTCTGGAAAGTTATTCAGGCGATTCAGTCTACGCCTAAACGACGCAAACAGGGACCGAGTTTGCAGGCTTGGCGACATTCAGTGCCAATGTGGATTTCGAAGGTCAGCAGATGCAAGTCTATATAGAAGTGCGCACCGCACAAAACCCTTTCACCGAGGAAACTGTTGCTAATCCAGCGTTTGATCGCATCGACATGGACCGTTTCACGACCTCAGGCACAAGCTTTTCTGGAACGGATATGCGCCCTAGCAACAATGGCACCGAAGTTGCTATTACAGGGGCGAACAAGTCGGCTCAAGTTGAAGGTCAGTTCTATGGAATTGCGCGGACAAGCGAGAACGCTTTACAACCTGATGAAATCGCAGGCGAAGCACTTCTCATTGAGGATGATGGCAATATCATTTTGTCAATTATCGGGGATTAACGCCTGATTGGCTGGCATGTACTCTTGAATTAGAACAAAAAGCGATCAACTCTTACAGTTCATCTTAAATGAGCGAGCAGCGCATGTCTTTTGTTCACAATGACGGATCCGATACCCTGTTGAATGCCCCCAAAGGCGATGTGCGCGAGCGCCTCAAGCTCGAAGGCGGTATCTCCTTTGAACTGAAATCAGAGTTTGAGCCAGCAGGCGATCAACCCACAGCCATCAAGGAGCTGTGCGAGGGCATTGATGCGGGCGAGCGCGATCAGGTGCTCTTGGGTGCGACGGGTACGGGTAAGACCTTTACCATGGCCAAATTGATCCAGCAGACCCAGCGCCCCGCGATCATCCTCGCCCCCAACAAAACCCTCGCCGCTCAATTGTTCGGCGAATTCAAAGGGTTCTTTCCCGAGAATGCTGTCGAATACTTCGTCAGCTTCTATGACTACTATCAACCGGAAGCTTATGTCGCGCGCTCTGACACCTTCATCGAGAAAGAAAGCCAGATCAACGAGCAGATTGACCGGATGC